>Ga0209828_1000220_pt1 | contig 55602 bp, 50 predicted proteins | sample MaitaG_FD_187429 | JGI IMG/M metagenome (GOLD analysis project Ga0209828, IMG submission 187429) | Marine algal microbial communities from Maine, USA - Maine_Asex2 metaG (SPAdes) (version 2) | ecosystem: Host-associated > Algae > Red algae > Unclassified | place: Maine, USA | collected 2015-01-05
AATTATTTCATAAATAAAAAATACATTTATCTTTCATTAAATAAATGGGGCCTTAGCTCAGCTGGCTAGAGTGCTTGACTGGCAGTCAAGAGGTCACGGGTTCGACTCCCGTAGGCTCCACTTAATTTTCCGCGTTATCAACTAATTACTAGTCTCCTACACTGGCTAATTTCCATCTAATAGTAACGTCTTATTTTTTTAAGGCTCACTATAGTAGATTTATCAAGAATAGTAATTAAAATTTAACTTTTGGTGATCAGAAGTTCAAAGCCTTAAGGTTTTGAACTTTGTTTATGCGCTGTTAGGAGAAACCTAATTACTGTTATTTTCTCTAGTTTATTTTTCCATAAAAAATTTATTTCTGAATTGGTTCTTATGAAATCATTTAGATGGTTGGTTTGTCCTTCCTTGATTAGCATTGATACCTTTCTTATAATATGTCTTATTATTAAAACATATATAGTGTTCCTCTCAACTTCGTAAAAATATCCTTCTGTACTTAACCCCTATTACAAACAAATAATTTACTAACCCTTGACAACATAAAAATTTTAATTTATTTTTATAGTAAGATTAGAAAAAATCTAATTTACAATCGATTTATGAACTTTGCATGATATTAAAATACTAAATAAATAAATGTGAAGTTTTATTTCGGTCAATTAATATAAGATGTACAGAACCTATTATGATTTTTATCTAATCCTCATTTATTAATTTTAAACTTTTTAAATATGGAACCACCATACTCGAAATTGGCAAAGGTTCTTGCCTTTGCCAAAATGAATTACCAAAGTTATTCTTGATAAATTCTGCATAATATTTACGTCTAAATTTTTTACTACCATACAAAATAGATTTATCAAGAACGTTTTTATTAAAATCAATTTTTGGTGATCAGAAGTTCAAAGCCTGAAGGTTTTGAACTTTTTTTTACGCTCTTATTTTAACTTCAGTGTAAAATTATTTTTTAAGGAATATTTTTCTTTTACATCGGATCTTGGCTCCCCAGATATCTTTTTTAAATCTAGACTTCATTCAAAAATTAAGCGCTTTGTCCTATCATTTTCTGATTAGAGCTGACCGCTTTGGTGAAAGAAAATTGTGGATACAATTGAAGTTAGGATACGAACAAATACATACATTCTGCATTGTCCCAATCCGTTTATTTCAAAAAATAATTTACTAGCTATTGACAACACAATATTATTATTCTACATTTATAATATGATTAGTGAAAATCTATTTTACAATCGAATGATGAACTTTACATAATTTTAAAAAAACTAATTAAATAAAAGTAAAGTGTTATTTCGGTTTTTGAAAGTTGTGATTTAAGGAACCTATTTTGATTTTTATCTAATCCTTATTTATTAATTTTAAACTTTTTAGATATGGAACCACCATACTCGAAATTGGCAAAGGTTCTTGCCTTTGCCAAAATGAATTGCCAAGTTTGTTCTTGATCAGTCCTGACAAATAATTTATATCTTATTATTAAGATTCACGATATTTGATTTATCAAGAACGTAATTTAAAATTATTACTATTTTTTTTGATGATCAGAAGTTCAAAGCCAATAGGTTTTGAACTTTTTTTATGTCCTACTTAGAAATCGGTATACTGTTATTTTTAGTAGGCAAAATAAGAGCTCACTACATCCATTCAATAGAATGCACAATATGTTCTAACTGTTGCATCTTATCTCTTTTAGGTTTACCCGGCGCCATGACAAAGGCATATATGTAAATGACCTCATTAGCCTTTTCGTTGAGAATTGAATAAGCAAAAAATGGTCCTCCAGTAAAATCTAAGGTCATCTCCCATACCCCTCTTATTTCATTTGTAAATGCTCCTTTGATCGATTGATTATATTCAAATAAGGGTAAATCTTTCTCATTGATGACCATCACGGAACCCTCTGTAGATGTCGTTACCCAATTTGTGCCAAATTCATGTATCCAATCCTTCAATGCATCTGTACTAAGCTGGTCTTGGTTTTCGTAAGTTTTCTTATCGAATACTAAATTTAGAGCAAATTCACCATCATCTTTCCTTAGCCAAATCATATTCCCCTCTTCTACGGCCATCTTGAATTTAGCCGGAATTCCAAGTTTAATTCCAAATTTTGAAGCCAACGTTTCATTGAAGCCAGTAACTTGACTTCCACTGTATGTCATTGAATGCAGTTGACCCTTATCATGGTCATTTACACGTGAAGCAATCGTCTTAAAACTCCTAGATATTGTACTAAATAAACTTTCATGCCCTACGCCAAATAAATAGAATAACAATTGACCATCAGCCCACTTATTCTTTCCAACTGATGTTGTGAAATCTGACTCTTTGAAGGCTTTTCTGAATTTCTCTTTACCCAAGTCTTGTTCAATCATGGCAGCCGTAGCAGATGATTTATCCTCTAGATCTGAAAGAATGACATAGGTTCTTAATTCTCTTCTTAGCGGCTCACCATTTAATTCCTGAGGGGTATAATGACGAATATCAAACATCGGTTCTGGCGAAGGCATAATCGGATAGGCAGAGCCAAAATAATATTTGAATGAATCCCCGACAATACCCTCCCATAAGTCCTCGTCTGCAATGACTACAATCTCGTTCATTTTTCCGAGAGCTGGTGGTTTTGGACCCGTAGGTGTATTGACACTGCTACATGAAGAAAATAGTAGGAGAATCAGAATAAAATTGATGTATATAGTCTTACGCAAATGAATGAACAATTTGTTATAAAATTACTTCAATAATAAAAATACACATCTTCATCTTCAATTCGGATAAAACTGTCCAAATCTTAAAAATTAGGATGCATTCCTATTAGTTAGATGCAATTAAAAGTGGAAAAGGTGGAAACAATGTCGTATAAAAGCTGTATTAAAGTAATCTTTCGATGATTTTTTCCTCATTGATTCCTTCTGCCTCCGCTTTGTAGTTACGCACTATTCTGTGTCTAAGCACATAATTTGCAATGGCTTTCACATCTTCAATATCTGGCGAATACTTACCGTTCACAGCAGCATGAGCCTTAGCTCCTACAACTAAATATTGAGAGGCTCTAGGACCAGCTCCCCAAGAGATATAATTATTTACCTCCGGTGTTGCCATTTCAGTTCCTGGTCGGGTTTTACTTGCAAGACTCACAGCGTAATTCAATACATTGTCGGCAATAGGGATTTTTCTAACCAATTGCTGAAATTCAATGATTTGGTCTCCAGTAAGGATATGATTTACTTTTGTTGTGTTTTCGGTGGTCGTTTCCTTTACTACATTTATCTCTTCATCATAACTTGGATAATCCAATGGAATATTAAACATAAAACGATCTAATTGCGCTTCTGGCAAAGGATATGTTCCTTCTTGTTCAATCGGGTTTTGTGTAGCCAACACGAAGAATGGCTTTGGTAATATATGCCTTGTTCCACTTACCGTAACAGATTTTTCTTGCATCGCCTCTAATAAGGCTGCCTGCGTCTTTGGCGGAGTTCTATTGATCTCATCGGCTAAAACAATGTTTGCAAACAATGGACCTTTATTAAAAGTAAATTTTCTGTTATCATCTAAAATCTCTGAACCCATAATATCCGATGGCATTAAATCAGGTGTAAATTGGATTCTCTTGAAGTCTAGATCTAGTACTTCTGAGATGGTACTCACTAATAAGGTCTTTGCAAGCCCTGGTACCCCGACCAACAAACTATGACCATTACTAAATAAGGCAATCAATACCGCATTTACAACGTCTTCTTGACCAATAATTACCTTTCCTATTTCTGCTTTTAAATCTCTAAAATTCTGAGCTAAAGCATCTACAGATTTTACGTCCGTTTTATGATTTTCTACCGTGGTACTCACAACAACTAAGTTTTTGAATGTTTTGAATAAATCAGATTGGGAATTAATATTCGCGCAAAATGTAGGAATAACCCCAAAGGAACGCTGAAACCACTATGAATGTTATGACTATCGTCAAAAATAAACCAAAGCAAATTCACCGCTCAATGATTCAAAGATACAATAAGTGCTACATATTAGTATTAATAAGGATATGTGATTAATTTTGGGGTTCCTAAAAGATATATTATGATAAAAATTACATTTCCAGATGGCGCCACGAGAGAATACGAAAAAGGCAGCACCGCTATGGATATTGCTACTTCCATCAGTGAAGGACTTGCAAGGAATGTTTTATCTGCCACGATAAATGGGGAGGTATGGGATGCAAATAGAGAAATCCATGAAGATGCCACTATTGGGCTTAATACTTGGAAAACTGACGAGGGAAAGGCCACTTTCTGGCATTCGTCCGCACATCTTATGGCTGAAGCTCTAGAATCCATCTACCCTGAAACTAAGTTTGGAATCGGTCCCTCATTGGAAAATGGCTTTTATTATGATGTAGACACGGGCGATGTAACCCTTACTCCTGACGATCTACCTAAGATTGAAGCAAAAATGCTCGAGCTTGCTAGGGAAAAAAATGCTTATACAAGAAAGGAAGTGGGAAAAGCCGAAGCCATCGCCTACTTTAAAGAGAAAAATGATGAGTATAAATTAGAATTACTTGAAGATTTAGAGGATGGAACAATAACTTTTTATTCTCAAGGTAATTTTACTGATTTATGTAGAGGGCCGCATATTCCAAATACAGGAGTTGTAAAAGCCGTGAAGCTCACCAAACTCGCTGGTGCATATTGGAGAGGAGATGACACGAGAAATATGATGACTCGGATCTACGGTATTACTTTCCCAAAGCAAAAGGAACTTAAAGAATATCTTGTCATGCTTGAAGAAGCAAAGAAAAGAGATCATAGAAAATTAGGTGCTGAACTCGAATTATTCATGTTTTCAGAAAAAGTTGGAGCCGGTCTTCCAATATGGTTACCCAAAGGAACTCAAGTCCGAGAAAGATTACAGAATTTCCTTAAGAAGGAGCAAGAAGAAAGAGGTTACCAAATGGTAGCAACACCGCACATCGGACACAAAAATCTCTACATCACTTCCGGACATTATGAAAAGTATGGCGAGGATAGTTTTCAACCAATTAAAACTCCAAGAGAAGGCGAAGAATTTTTATTGAAGCCAATGAATTGTCCTCATCACTGCGAAATATTTGCTCATCGCCCTAGATCATATAAGGAGCTGCCACTTAGAATTGCAGAGTTTGGTACGGTATATAGATATGAGCAAAGTGGAGAGTTACATGGCTTGTCTAGAGTAAGAGGTTTTACCCAGGATGATGCACATATCTTTTGTACCACTGACCAACTAAAAAAAGAATTTTTGGATGTGCTAGATCTGACAAAAGTCGTTTTGCGAAAAATGGGCTTTGATGATTATACCGCACAAATCTCTTTACGGGATCCAAATAACCCTTCCAAGTATATTGGTTCAGATGAAAATTGGGAAGCTGCAGAATCCGCCATAATTGATGCCTCAAAAGAGGCTGAATTGAATACTGTGACGGTATTGGGTGAAGCTGCTTTTTATGGACCAAAATTAGATTTCATGATTCGGGATGCCATCGGTAGAAAATGGCAGTTAGGGACGATACAAGTGGATTACAATCTTCCAGAAAGATTTGAATTGGAATACGTCGGGAGTGATAATCAGAATCATCGACCGGTAATGATTCACAGAGCCCCGTTTGGTTCTATGGAAAGGTTTATGAGTATTTTGATAGAACATACTGCGGGTAAGTTTCCGTTATGGCTCACTCCAGAACAATATGTACTCGTCCCCGTATCTGATAAATTTAATAGCTATTGCGAGGAAATTAAAACCCAATTAGCCGCGCATGACATTAGAGGATTTATAGATGAGCGATCTGAAACCATAGGAAAAAAGATTCGCGACAATGAAGTAAAGAAGATTCCGATCTTACTGATCGTTGGCGAAAAAGAAGTGGAACAAAAAGCAGTGTCCGTCCGACTTCAGGGAGAAGGAGATAAGGGTGTTTATTCTATTCCAGATTTTATTGAGTATTTTAATGGGATGCTGTAGGATTATGTGATAAGATATTTAGATTAATTAGTTATGATTCGATAATTAATTCCCTTGCTCCACAGATCTAATCATCAGATTTCCGTGGCTCACAACCGATGTATATAAGCAGGAAAAGTAACGTATATTTGAATCGCATAGTTCCCCTACTCCTGAGTACTTCCCGTTTCAGTCGGAACATACTTATCGTCAAGGAGATCGAGATAATTCTTTAGTTCTGGATGGTCATCTTTCAGTAGATTGGCTTCCTGAGCGTTGATCTTCATACCGTTATAAAAAGCCACAATCTCTGGATTATCAATATATTTGTTTTCAATGTTTCTTTTCAATTCAAATACATTCCTAAAGTCTGGATAAAGTCCAACATAGAAATTATATACCTGCTTTAAATTGTTTTTCTCAATAAAAACATCATTGTAATATCGCAAAACTGCATTCTTATACATTTCAGAATCTGACTGATGGATTTGAACTCTGAAGTATACATCATCTTCTATGATCGTATTATATAATTCATAAGAATTGTCTTTCATAGAGTCTTCTATTTCTGGTAATTTAAAAACAATAGATTCATCTGCGTTTACAATCTTTATATCGATTCGATTATTTTTCTGCTTGAGTTCTTTGTACAAAGCAGCATCAGGACCTTTCTTCACAATTGGATAAGCAGACCCAACACTATTCAAATGTATGCGTTCTACGTCTATATTATTTTCCGTTAGATACTGAGAGATTCTCTCTACCCTTCGTATCGTAAACATCATTTCAAATTCCGGTAATCCTTCTGGCAAAGAATGACATGTCAGAACAAGATTGGACTGTGGAAATTTATTTAAAGCAAGGATAACCTTATCCAATGTCATTTGATTGGTTTGTGAAAGTATTTCCTCATCATTTGAATAAAACAATGGAGTCAAAACAATCTCATCTTGATTTTGAATCAAAGTCACCTTCTTCCCAGATTTCCTAGAAGTAGATTTCTTCTTTGGGGGCTTCGTACTTGCAACATCACTTTTCTTTTTTGAACTTGACTTTGTACTACTAGATAATTTCTTCTTATCACTTGACTTACCCGCTTTAGCGACTTCTTTTTCAGGAGATCTAGAACCCTTTTTATTTTCCTTTATAGATTTTACTTTATTTGAATTTTTTGTAGAATCACCTTTAGTCGAGGCGGTCCTTACAATTTGTGCAATTTCTTGATGTTCCTTTTCGCTCTTTTTCTTTATTGCTTTATCTTCATCTTTAGCAAAATCTTCCTCCACTTTCTCTTTGCTTTCATTGTCTGCTGCTGTATTGTTTGTTACTGTATTGTTTGTAGCTGCATTGGTTGTAGCTGTTTCGGTTGTCGTTGTATTACTTCTTGCCTCTGTCTTTTTACTAGTCTCTACTTTAGCCCTATCCTTCGTATCTATTTTTTCAGAAGGCCTTTTATCATTCGCAGCTAGTTTCGAATCAATTTCTTTCTCAACAAAGTCTGTTTCTTGCGGAGTCGATTTTTTACTCTCTTCGATTCCATCTGACATCCTTGCTATCGACTCTTCTCTTGGTGTAGTATATATCTGCACTGGAGACTTTAAGAAAACCAAATAGATATCATATCCACCGTTGCCAGATTTTCGGTTGGAACTAAATGCAGCTTGAGAACCTTCCGCTTGAATTCTAAAATATAAATCATCTTCTGGAGAGTTAAGTGGATAGCTTGGATTTACTGGTTCTTGCCATTCGCCTGAAGTTTTTATAGCTTCAAAAATATCAAAGCCTCCTATACTTGTAGCTCTATTTGAACTAAAATATAAAGTGTTTGCATCCTCCGTCATAAATGGAGTCCTTTCGTCATATGGAGAATTTATCTTAGATCCTAAATTTTCCGGAGTGGACCACCCTTTGCTTGTATGTTCTGATTTATACAAATCGAAACCACCATAGCCTCCTTCTACATCTGAAGCAAAAATCATTAATTTATCACTCGTCAAATGGATATCTTGATCTCCTCTTTCAGCCTTGATTTTTGACCTAAGGTATCTTTCGTTTTTCTTTGTTTTAGTATCTCGATTGATCAATACTTTATATTCATCTTTATATGCATTACCCCTTGTAAACATGAGAACAGAACCATCAAAACTACAATCTTGCATAATCTCATCCTCGGGAGAATTTAGCTTAGAAGCAAAACCCGATATTTGTGACCAATTGCCTTTATTTAACTCCGCTCCATACAAATCAAAGTTTCCTTTCTTATTAGAAGAAAAATAAAACCGAGTAGGATTCGATGGACTTGGAACTGGATTTAACTCATCATACTTTGTATTGATATTAGCACCTGCTGGTTCTACTAAGCCAATTTCATTTGACTCATAATTATATTTGAGACCACTAAAGCACTGTTCTATTTTCAAAATAATTTGATCATCTTTTTGATCTTCCTTTTTTGCGCTTCTTAAATACTTTTTATAAAAATAAATGGCGTCCTTATAATTTCTTTTTGAATGATTAATTTTTGCCATATAGAGAAGTAATTCTCGATCATCATTACCCATCTCAAATGCTTTTGTGATATCACTTGCAGCTTTTGAAAGTTCATTATATTCATAATAGCAAATCCCTCTATTGGCTATGGATTTAGAATCTGATTGAAGATTTCTTACAGAATTGTAATATTTGATGGCTTTGGTATAATTTCCTTCGTCCATACTCTTCTCCGCAAGCTTTATTGCCGATTGACCCTGTGAAGGACTATTCACAAGAAAAATTATGGATATGACTAGAAATAGGTATTTCATTCTATTATCAACTTAATAATGAGGATATAGGTGGGTGTGAACTCCTCAAATTTATAAATTTTATAGTTTAAACAACTTGTTTAACATCAAAGTTCTCCAGATAGTCAGCAACTTTTCTTAAAAATGACCCACCTAGGAATCCATCGACTACCCTATGATCATAAGATAGGGACAAATACATCATTTGTCTTATTGCAATAACATCGCCAAACTCAGTCTCCAAAACAGCGGGTTTTTTACGTATTGCACCGGTTGCTAAAATGGCTGCTTGAGGTTGATTTATGATCGGAGTACCCATTACATTACCAAATGTACCAACATTTGTAAGCGTAAAGGTTCCATCTTGAATGTCTTCTGGCTTCAATTTATTTTCCCTGGCTCTTTTTGCTAAATCATTGACTTTCTGTGTCAGTCCCACCAAATTCAAAGCATTCGCATGTTTTATTACGGGTACAATCAAATTACCCGAAGGCAGTGCCGTTGCCATTCCTATATTGATATCCTTTTTTCTAATGATTTGGTTCCCATTTACAGAAACATTCACCATGGGAAAATCTGAAATGGCCTTGACTACAGCATCTACGAAAATCGGAGTATAGGTTATATTTTGTCCATATTTTGCTTTAAACTCACCTTTTGCCTTATTTCTCCAATTGACAAGATTCGTAACATCCGCTTCTACAAATGAAGTTACGTGTGGAGAAGTATGCTTAGAATTGACCATGTGATCTGCGATCAACTTTCGCATTCGATCCATTTCTATAATCTCAACATTAGAATCTGAATTAGAACTTGCAAGATTATTCGAAGGGGTTGCAGGGGTTGGATTTGATTTAGAAACGACCTGAGTTGCGTTTCCATTAGCTTCGACCGGATTAGGTATAGATACATTAGGTGAAACCATAGATCCTCCAGACTTGGCAGAAATATAATTGATTAAGTCTTTTTTATTTACTCTTCCTTTTGCTCCAGTACCTGGAATAGAATCCAATTCCGATTGACTTATATTTTCTTTCCTAGCGATGCTTTTCACTAAGGGAGAATAGAATCTTCCTTGTCCATTCGTAACTTTAGTAGCCGTAGCTGTGGCCGGGGATAGATTTGATGGTTGAGCCTCTGGCCTTGGAGCTGGGTTTTTCGGAGTTGATTCTGGGCTTATCTTTTCCACAGGAGTTGGACGATTTGAATCCACTGCTGGAGCAGATTCCATTGTCTTTCCGGTCGGAGCTTGTTGCGTATCTGACGAAGAACTGGACTCTCCTTCAGTCGAAATCCTTGCGATTACAGTACCAATCGGTACAACATCATTCACTTGGTATAATATTTCTGTAATTACACCATCTACGGGTGAAGGAATTTCAGAATCCACCTTATCGGTAGCAATCTCTAAAATCATTTCGTCTTCTTGTACTGTGTCTCCGACATTCTTTGCCCATGAGAGGATGGTTGCTTCCATTATACTCTCTCCCATTTTGGGCATTATAAGGTCTACATTTGCCATTTCAGTTAGATCTTTTTTTCACGCTACAAAGGTACTCATTTTTGTGCTTTCATCAAGTGCCTTAATAAGTTCAATGCTTGTATCGCAGTATACTTTATATTGATTAAACGGTCCTTTGATAGAGTTAATTTTCTTGTTTTGGTAGTTTGTCCATCTGTACAAGCGATCCAAACAGTCCCAACGGGCTTGTTTGGCATCCCTCCACCAGGTCCAGCAATCCCCGAAGCTGAAATGGCAAAATCGGAATTCATGACTACTTTGCAGCCTTCTGCCATAGAAATAACTGTTTCTTCACTGACCGCTCCATATTTAGCAAGTAATTCTTCTGAGACGCCAAGATGCTTCATTTTAGCTTCATAGGAGTAAGCTACGATACTGCCCTTGTAGTAGGCAGAACATCCTGGAACTTCTGTTATTATGTGACTTAAGTAACCACCGGTACAACTTTCAGCTAAAGACAATGTCTGCCCATTTTCAATCATTATTTTTTGTATGGCCTCCTGAAACTGAATATCTCCAAATCCGTATACATATTCTTCAATTTGCTGACTGATTTCTGTCTTATATTTTTCTAGTTGTGAATTTAGTGCATTAGCATCGTCATCTTTTCCAGAAATTCTTACTCGGACTTGTGCTATACTTGGCAAATATGCGATAGAATAATTTGGTAACAAACGATCTTCAATATCTTGAATTTTTTGTTCAATAATCGTTTCTCCTACACCGACTGTTCTAATGGTTCTATGTGCAGATGTGATCTCAATATTTCTGGTTGCTAAAAATGCCTTGACCCCGTTTTCAAAAATATATTTCATTTCATATGGGACACCGGGCATGGAGATTAGGGAAATATTTTCTTTTTCCAATAACATTCCCGGAGCAGTTCCTAATTTGTTTTCCAATAATTTCACCCCATCTGGAAAATAACACTGCTCTTTATGAGCTGAGGTGATCGGAATATTTCTTATCTCAAACGCATACACTATACGTTTGTAAATTTCTTCGTCATAGTGCAAATCGACTTCCAAATAGTCTGCAATGGCTTTTTTTGTGATGTCATCTTTTGTCGGCCCTAATCCACCAGTCGTGAGGATAAAATTAGATTTTAAGGATAATTCACGAATACTGTCGATGATAAGTTCGTGATTGTCATTGATGGTTCTTCGTTCTACAATCGTAATACCTAATTTATTCAACTCTTGTGATAGCCAATGTGCATTCGTATCTAAGACTTGTCCGATGAGTAATTCTGTACCGATTGTGAGTATACTTGCTTTCATCTATTATTCCTTAAGTTATGAATGTTAGTTCTTTGAATCCAAATGTTTCAACTCTATCATTAACTTCTATTTCTAACTTTCCAATATCATTTACTCCTTTAATCTTTCCCATAAAAGCACCCAAGTCATCTGATTTAAATTGAGCTAACTCTTCTATCCTATATAGATGAGAATGATAAATTTCCTTATAAAACTTAATATTCATAGTATTAAAATCTAACAACTTTTGTTGAAAATGCAATGTTAGGTCTGTTACCAAGTCCATTAGATTAAAAGATTTTTTTAAAATTTGTTTAAATGAAATAGGATTAGGTAAATCTTTTGGGAATGAATCCTCATTTACATTTATACCTAAACCGATGATCGTATTATTGATTTGTTGAGTAGTTATAGAGTTTTGAATAAGCAAACCACATAGTTTTTGTCCGTCAAAATAAATGTCATTAGGCCACTTGATTTTTAATTCCTTTTGCGGTAAAATTCTCGATAGCCACTGAATAAGTGTTACCGATACAAAACAATTCAAGATCCATTGATTGGCAGGTTTTAAATCTCTTATGGGAAAAAAATAGCTAAGAGTGAGGTTTTTGTCCTCTCCACTATACCATGATCTGCCGAATTGACCGTTCCCTTGTGTTTGTTTAAAGCTATATAAGAGTATATTTGTAGTTGGAAAATTTTTAGAATAATCCAATAGTTGTTTATTAGTCGAATCAACTTTCTCCACATATATCCACTTATTAATACCTTGATTGGGGAACATTTTTGATAAATATTTGATTTAAAGAAAAAACGAAGTTATTGTCAGCAGTAAATAATATAGATAAAGAAAAGAAAACTACCGGTAAAATTGATACAGAGGCTGAATTAATACCCATAATAATCGACAGCATTTCTGACATAAAAGGAAAAAGTGTGGTACAGCTAGATCTAAGAAAATTAGATGACCGTCCGACTGATTTCTTTATCATTTGTGAGGGAGATTCAGTAACACAAGTCAGAGCCATCTCTGAAAATATAAAGAGGCGTCTAAAAGATGAAATGGGGTTATTGCCACATAGAAGCGAAGGAATTGTTGGTGCTAAATGGGTTCTAGTAGATTATTTTGATGTGGTTGTACATGTATTTTACAGAGATACTAGATCTTACTACGAATTGGAAGATTTATGGAGTGATGGGGTTCTTACAGAATATGAAGATGTTATATAACATCTTTTTCTTACAATTTACGTTAATTGGTTTATAGTATTAAATATAACAATGAGTAATAAAGAAAGCAATACATCAAAGCCAAATTATAATCCATATTGGATATATGGATTGGCGGTACTCTTAATTTTACTTTTTTTCAATATCTATTCTATTCTTGGAGGAGGGCCAAAGGTCATATCTATTTCTGATTTCGAAAGAATCGCTGAGAAAGGAGACATTAAAAACATAGATATTTTAAACCAAAAAAATGTAAATGTCTATCTAAAAAAAGAATCTCTTGGAGACTACGAAGATATCGTCGTATCCAAAATAAATCCAAATCAACCTCAATACAGATTTGAGATTGGTGATTCAAAGAGATTTGAAGAACGATTAGATATGATTAATAGTAAATCTCCAAAAGGCTCTCAATTGGTTGTTTGGGAATATAAATCTCCACAAAATTATATTGGCGATGCATTGAGTTGGATCATTCCTATTGCACTATTTGTCGGACTTTGGATTTTCTTCCTTCGAAGAATGGGTGGCGGTGCTGGTGGTGCTGGAGCTCAAATTTTTAATATTGGGAAGTCGAAAGCTACTTTATTTGATAACAATGCAAAAGTAACGGTAACCTTTGCAGATGTTGCTGGACTAGAAGAAGCAAAAGAAGAAGTAATGGAAGTCGTCGACTTTCTTAAGAATCCAAAGAAATATACGGCCCTTGGTGGCAAAATTCCAAAAGGAGTTCTTTTAGTCGGTCCTCCTGGTACTGGTAAGACCCTTTTAGCAAAGGCCGTGGCCGGTGAAGCAGGAGTGCCTTTCTTCTCGATATCTGGATCTGATTTCGTAGAAATGTTTGTCGGTGTCGGTGCTTCTAGAGTAAGAGACTTATTTAAGCAAGCCAGAGAAAAAGCGCCATGTATTGTCTTTATAGATGAGATAGATGCCATTGGTCGAGCGAGAGGGAAATCAGCAATGCAAGGAGGAAATGATGAAAGAGAGAACACCTTAAATCAATTGTTGGTCGAAATGGATGGTTTTAGTACGGACAAAGGAGTCATTCTTATGGCCGCAACAAATAGACCAGATATTTTAGACACCGCACTTATGAGACCTGGACGTTTTGATCGACAAATTGGAATCGATAGACCTGATCTAAAAGGTCGAGAAGCCATCTTTAAAGTGCACTTAAAAAATATTAAAACTTCCGGGGAAGTAAAACCGGAAGTACTTTCAGAAATGACACCTGGTTTTGCAGGTGCAGAAATTGCAAATGTTTGCAATGAAGCTGCTCTAGTAGCTGCAAGAAGAGATAAAAGCTTCGTAGAAATGGAAGACTTCAACTATGCACTTGATCGTGTAATTGGAGGTTTAGAAAAGAAAAACAAACTCATTTCTCCACGAGAGAAAGAAATTATTGCTTACCATGAAGCGGGTCACGCCATTTGCGGTTGGTATCTAAAATATGCTTCTCCATTAGTAAAAGTTACTATTGTTCCAAGAGGAATTGGGACATTGGGTTATGCTCAGTATTTACCAAAGGAAGAATACATTACGCGAACTGAACAAATGTTAGACCGTATATGTATGACATTAGGAGGTCGAGCAGCTGAAAAAATTGTATTTGACAAAATTTCGACGGGTGCCCAGAATGATCTTGATCAAGTTACAAAGATGGGATATTCGATGATTGCTATTTATGGTATGAATGATAAAGTAGGAAATGTTTCTTTCTATGGCATGCAACAAGATAATTTCAATAAGCCATATTCTGATGATACAGCTACATTGATCGATGATGAAGTCAGAAAATTAATTGACGAACAATATTTAAGATCACAAGCACTATTAACGGATAAAAGAAAGGAGCTGAATTTGTTAGCGGAACAATTGTTAGAGAAAGAAGTACTTTTAAAATCAGATGTAGAAAGATTGATAGGACAACGTGCACATGGTGATTATTCAGATAAAACATCCCAAAACGGGAATCCTAAAGGATACAGTGAATTATTTGATGCAGAAGAAAATGGCAAAGCATAATTTAATATGACGGCTAGCCATAACTTGTTAATAATTGGTTATGTGTTCATCAAAGAAACCATTACTTTCGTTTCTTAGTATAGTCCAAAAATGAGCGATCAAATTAAGCACGAATGTGGCTTGGCCATGGTTCGGTTACTAAAACCACTCGAGTTCTACGTTGAGAAATATGGAACTCCTCTCTATGGTTTAAACAAAATACATCTACTTCTTCAAAAGCAAAGAAACCGTGGACAAGACGGTGCTGGTATTGCAAATATAAAGTTTGATGTAGAACCTGGAAGTAGATACATAAGTAGAAAACGGTCAAATTCATCTCAATATCTAAAAGATCTATTCGAAAATATTTACCAACATTTTAATGATCTGACTCCAGAACAACTCCAAGATGTAGATTGGCTTAAGAAAAACAAACCTTATGTTGGAGAAATATATCTTGGTCACCTACGATATGGTACTCATGGTGTAAATACCATTGAAACCTGTCACCCTTTTCTTCGTCTCAATAATTGGATTACCAGAAACTTAGTTGTAGCTGGAAACTTCAATCTTACAAATGTAAATGAGCTTTTTGATGAATTGCTGACGTTTGGTCAACATCCAAAAGAAAAGTCGGATACCGTAACCGTCATGGAAAAAATTGGACATTTCCTAGATATGGAAGTCCAGCGGTTGTTCAATTGGTTTAAAACAGAAGGCTTTAGTAATGAAGAGATTACACTTCTTATTGGCGAACATTTAAATATCTCTAGGCTCCTACAAAGAGCTACCAGAAAATTCGATGGTGGGTATGTCATGGCTGGAATTATTGGTCATGGAGATGCTTTCGTAATAAGAGATCCTCATGCTATTAGACCCGCATACTACTATAAAGATGATGAAATCGTAGTGGTTGCTTCCGAACGTCCTGCCATTCAAACTTGTATCGATGTATCTATTCGAGAAGTACAAGAATTAAAACGTGGTCACGCACTAATTATCAAAAAAAATGGTAAGGTTACCGAAGAATTAGTGAGAGATCAAGAGCAAAGAAAAGCATGTTCTTTCGAAAGAATTTATTTTTCTAGGGGTTCTGATCGTGATATCTATCTCGAAAGAAAAGAATTGGGGAGAAGATTGGCAAAAGAAATTGTAGAAGAAATCAATTATGACTTCGAAAACACCATTTTCTCATTTATCCCAAATACCGCAGAGGTTGCCTTTTATGGTATGGTAGAAGGAATCCATCAAGAAATTGATAAAATCAAAAAGAAGAAAATCTTAGCGAATAAAGATTTGAGTGCGGAAGAAATAGAATCCATCTTAGATATTAAGCCTCGTATTGAGAAAATCGCAGTCAAGGATGCTAAGATGAGAACTTTTATCGCCGATGATGCCAGTAGATCAGATCTAGTATCACACATCTACGACGTAACTTATGGTCTAGTAAAAAATGAAATTGACACCTTGGTCATGCTCGATGATTCGATTGTAAGAGGTACCACCTTAAAAGATAGTATCATTCGGATTTTGGATACACTCCACCCAAAGAAAATTATCATAATTTCTTCTGCGCCACAAATACGATATCCTGATTGCTATGGCATCGATATGTCAAAAATGAAAAACTTTATTGCCTTTAGAGCCATGGTAAGATTGCTAGAAAAGAACAAAAAAGAGCATTTATTGATGGAGACCTATGCTAAATGTAAAATGCAAGAAAACATCGAAGGCTTGGAAAGAGTAAATCATGTAAAGGAGTTATATGCACAATTTACCCTAGAAGAAATCAATGCCGAAATTGCTAAACTTGTTACACCAAAAGGTACCACCGCTGAAATCCAAGTTATATACCAAACGATCGAAGGACTCCATAAGGCTTGCCCTGATAATACTGGCGATTGGTACTTCTCCGGAAACTATCCAACCATCGGAGGTATGCGAGTAGTCAATCAATCATTTATAAATTACATAGAAAAAGTTGATAAAAGAGCATATTTTTAAATACAATGTCTTATCTTTGAATGTGATATACATTACATTTAATTATAATATATTGAAATGAATAAGATTTTATCCCTTGTAATTTATAGTATACTTCTAATCTTGGTCTTTTTATTCATCGGTTCTTTATTCAAATCCTGTACTAGTAGTGAAACTGATTTTATGACTGATACTACTGATATGGTAAGTGAGAATATAGAATCCGCAGGAGAAACTATTGTTGCCATTTCGGAAGGAAATCGTGAAGATGAATTTGAAGGTGGAGAATTTCAGATTGCAAAAGATAATGATGTAGAATTGACTTTTGAAAGCAGTGGAGGCTCATCATTTGATTTAAGCGAAGAAGAAGTAGAAGAATTAGAGGAGGAAGAACAGACCCCTTCAAAACCTCAAACTGCTACTTCCACTACTAATACAAATCCTCCATCAAGTAGAAACAATGGTTCGTATATGATAATAGCTGGATCATACAGGGAAAAATATAATGCAGAAAAAATGATTCAAAAACTAGAACGTTTAGGATTCAACAATGCGAAAGTGATCGTTTTTGAAAATTCAAATATTTATGCAGCTATAGCTGGATATTATAATAGCTCCACAGCTGCAAAAGAAGCTAAAAATAGTTTAGTAGGAAGCGGTGTTGATTGCTATGTAAAACGAAGAGGTTAGTACCAGATGTGTGGCCGCTCTACCCTCACTAAAACAGAAAAAGAAATAGAAGCTCGCTTTAATGCGAGCTTTTATTCAGATGAATTAGAACGATATAATCCACTCCCCAATTATAATGTGGCACCAACCCATTATCATCCGATTCTTACCAATCAAGACCTAGGTTATATAAATCTATTCAAATGGGGATTAATACCCTCTTGGGCAAAGGATCATAAGCTCGGATATAAAATGATCAATGCTAGAATTGAAACTTTGATGGAAAAATCAAGTTTTAAAAAAGCATTAGAAAAAAGGAGATGCCTTGTCCCTATGGATGGTTTTTATGAGTGGAAAAAAAACGGAAAGGAAAAACAGCCCTACCGCATTCAAACTACAGATCAAGAAATATTTTGTTGTGCTGGATTATGGGAAAAATGGATTTCTCCTTCAAAAGAAGTATGGCATACTTTCACAGTAATCACTCAAGGTCCGAATGAACTCATGAAGAATATTCACGACAGAATGCCAGCTATACTCCAAAAAGAGCAAGAATTACTTTGGTTGAGTGATGAATTATCGCCTAAAGACTTACTAGAACTCATAAATCCTTATCCTAGTGAACATATGAGAGCTTATCCTGTATCCAAAAAAGTAGGCAAGGTTTCTGAAAATTATCCTTCCTTGATCGAAGAAGAAAAACTAGATGTCCAAGGATCATTATTCTAAACTTTTGGGACAGGAATTTGTTTAAAATATATTATAAAGAATAAAATTTGTCTGACATATCATATTTTTATGATATTCAGTACTATATTTCTTACTTTTGCAAAAATTATTTATAAATGATAAGTACGGATAATAAACTCAGTTACAAAGTTAAAGATATCAACCTAGCTGATTGGGGTAGAAAAGAGATTACCCTTGCTGAGGCAGAAATGCCAGGTCTAATGTCATTACGTGAGGAATTTGGTGACAGTAAACCATTAGCTGGAGCAAGAATCGCTGGTTGTCTTCACATGACCATTCAAACTGCAGTACTAATAGAAACTTTAGTACACCTTGGAGCAGATGTTACTTGGTCATCATGTAATATATTTTCAACGCAAGATCATGCAGCCGCAGCTATCGCTGCAGTGGGTGTTCCAGTATTTGCATGGAAAGGCATGAACGAAGAAGAATTCGAATGGTGCATAGAGCAAACCTTAGCTACTTTTAAAGGTGGAGAACCTTTAAACATGATTCTTGATGACGGCGGTGATTTAACGAACATGGTTTTGGATAAATTCCCTGAATTAGTTCCAAACATCAAAGGTCTAAGCGAAGAAACTACGACTGGTGTTCATAGACTATATGAAAGAGTAGAAAAAGGAACTTTACCGATGCCAGCAATCAATATTAATGATTCTGTTACGAAGTCAAAGTTTGATAACAAATATGGTTGCAAAGAATCTTGTGTAGATGCAATCAGAAGAGCAACAGATGTTATGATGGCCGGTAAAGTTGCTGTTGTTGCAGGATATGGAGATGTAGGAAAAGGTTCTGCCGCTTCATTGAAAGGTGCTGGATGTAGAGTTATCATTACTGAAATTGATCCGATTTGTGCTTTACAAGCTGCAATGGACGGTTTCGAAGTAAAGAAAATGATTGATGCGATAGAAGAGGCAAACATCGTTGTTACTGCAACTGGTAATTTCAACATACTAACGGAAGCTCATTTCAGAAGTATGAAAGACAAAACCATCGTTTGTAACATTGGCCACTTCGATAATGAAATAGACATGGCTTGGTTAAACGGTACTTATGGAAATACCAAAGATGAAATTAAGCCACAAGTAGATATGTATACCATTGATGGAAAAGACATCATCGTATTAGCAGAAGGAAGATTAGTAAATCTTGGTTGTGCAACAGGTCACCCGTCATTTGTAATGTCTAACTCATTTACAAATCAAGTTTTAGCTCAATTAGAACTATGGAAAAACAGTGCTAATTATGAGAACAAAGTGTATATGTTGCCTAAGCACTTAGATGAGAAGGTAGCAAGATTACATTTAGCTAAAATTGGCGTTGTGTTAGAAGAACTTACGCAAGAACAAGCGGATTATATTAGTGTACCTAAAAAAGGTCCGTACAAGCCAGAATATTACAGATATTAATCTGATATAAATAAGATTTTAAAAAAGCCCAGCTATTCTTAGCTGGGCTTTTTTGATCTATAACTGAACAATTATTTTTTTTGTTAGTTAGGTAGATATATGCCAGAAGAGAAAACATTCAAACTTCCTCTATTCCCTCTTTCTATTGTCGTCTTTCCAGATGAAAAGTTGAATTTACACATATTCGAACCTAGATATAAGCAGCTGATTACTGATAGTATAAAACAAGGTTCAACCTTTGGTATTTCTCCTTATGTAAATGGAAAACTAAATCCAAAAGGGACAGAAGTGAAATTGCTAGAAATTTCTAAAATCTACGAAGATGGGAAAATGGATGTCAAAACACAAGGCGTAAAAGTGTTTGATACTCTTCGTTTTGAAAGACTTATGCCGGATAAGTTATATCCGTATGGGGAGGTTACATTCATTCCTGATCAAGCTGCTTTTGATTTCTCATTGGAACCTCAAATCCTAGAACTGACAAAAGAGTTATTCTCATTGTTGGATATTTCTAATGAACTGAATTTATCGAAGAAAACTTTTTTGAGTTATTCCCTAGCACATCACATTGGACTAAGTATTGATCAGAAGCTAGTTCTTCTCAGTTTAAATAGCGAGATTAAGCGCCAAAAATTAATCCATGAGCACCTGTATAACTTTGTTCCCATGATAAGACAAGCAGAAGAAGTAAAGGACAGAGCTGCCCAAAATGGACATTTTAAGAACTTAACACCTCCGAGTATCTAACGAGTTCTATTTTTTGTACTTAAATGTTAGTAACGACTATTGAAATCTAATTTGGCCGAAAAAACATGTGAAACAAGTACTTCAGAAAGACTTCCAATATTAGTAAGTGCATAATCAATATGAATTCTACCTAATTTTACTCCAAGACCAACATTTGGCTGCAATGTAAAACTGTTTTGTTCAGAATTTAATTCGTTGATGATATTCTGCATATTACCAAATCCTAGTCGAAGAAAAACTAAATCATCATATCCTAATTGAAATCCAAAAGTTGGATCTACTCCAATACGATTTCCAGATAATACGCCTGCTTTAGTACCATCAGTAGAAAGTCTAAAATCGGCTTCTACAAGATAACTTAAGGCACCTGATTCTCCTCCATAAGCTGCTGCTAATACTAATTTAGGCAAAGCAATTTCTGTAGAAGAGATTGGAATATCATTTCCTGTTGCCGCAAAAACAGCCTGATCATCTTCTGACAGATTAAATGACCAAGCATTCACAGTAGTTGTAATATCACGGCCCATCAGACCTAATTTAAATCCTTTTAATTGATATTGAATTCCTGCATCAAAACCGATACCCCAAGCATTCCCAAAAGGACCTATTCTTCTATGAATAATCTTACCGGTCATACCAAAATTGAGGTTTAGATCCTCTATCATCTTTCCAAAAGAGGCCATTAAGGCATAATCAGCTGCAGAAAATGTAGTTACATTATCATAATTTATTGATCCATCAGGACCAACAAGATTAAGTGTATTCGGAATTCCATCCACTCCCATTCTTATAAATGTTATGGCACCTACAGATCTATTTCTACGGTCATTGAAAACTTTAGCTGCACCGATGTAATCATAGTTCGATATACCTCCAAACCAAGAAGCATGCATAGCGCTTAATTGCATAGAACTTTCAATATTCGCCAAGCCAGCAGGATTCCAATAGGCTGCCGTAACATCATCTACAGAAGCTGCAACACTCCCAAACATTCCATGTGCTTCAGCACCAACGCCAATGTTTAAGAATTCATTTACAAATTTTGGAGTTTGACCAAAATTTATAGTACTATAACCTAAGATTAAAATAAAAGTTAGTAGCGTTCTGAATGTCAATAGTAATTTCATTAATTTGAATTCAATATCAGAAATAAAAGATTAGTGTATAAGTGATGGGTATATTATTTAACGACATTTAACGATGCATATTTTCCAAATTATGATGAGATACGTAATATTTTTTATACTTGTTTTCTCCCTTTTTATGGCTTGTAAGACGGAAAATGCTACAAATTCCAAGTCAACTAAGTCATTAAAGCAGGTTTTTGTAGAAAATGCAGCAGTTGTCACTGCTCATCCAATCGCCACTCAAGTAGGAATCGATATATTAAAAAAGGGAGGAAATGCCATAGACGCCGCCATTGCCGTACAATTTGCCTTAGCAGTTACTTATCCAAGAGCGGGAAATATAGGTGGAGGTGGCTTTATGATTATACGTTTAGCAAATGGGGAGAAATATTGCCTAGACTTTAGAGAAAAAGCTCCTGCTTTATCCAATAAGGATATGTATTTGGATGATGCAGGAGATGCCATAAGTAGATTAAGCAAAGATGGACATTTAGCTGCTGGTGTCCCAGGCTCTGTAGATGGAATGGTAAAAGCTTTCGAACGGTTTAGTAAGCTAAAAGATTGGAAATCTTTGGTAAATCCTTCCATAAAACTGGCTCTTAACGGCTTTTCCGTGGCAGAAAAACAGATTAAAGATCTAGAAAGTATACAGAATGAAATTGCCAAGTTTAGCACTAAAAAAGTAGCCTTAGGTTCACCCTTACAAGAAGGTCGATTCCTTTTACAAAAGGATTTAGGAAAAACACTAAAAGCTATAAGTGACTTTGGGGCAGATGGTTTTTACAAAGGTTGGGTTGCTGAAAGTATAGTTGCAGAAATGAAAAGAGGAAATGGAATTATGACTTTGAAGGATCTAGCAAAATATGAAGCAATTTGGAGAGATCCAATCGTTGGTGAATATGAGGGATTTGAAATTGTATCTATGCCTCCCCCTTCTAGTGGAGGCATCGCTCTACTCCAATTATTTGACATGTTAGAACCGTACGATCTCCACAAGATGAAATACCATAGTCCAGAGATGATCCATTTGATATCAGAAGTAGAAAGAAGAGTGTATGCTGATAGAGCCGAGCATCTAGGTGATAGTGATTTTTATCCAGTACCTATTGCAGGATTATTAAACTCTGCTTACTTGGTGAATAGAATGAAGGATTTTCATTTAGGTAAAGCTTCTGAAAGTGATGAAATCCAAGCCGGTTTTTTTGAAGAAAGTGAGGAAACAACGCACTACTCTATTTTAGATTCTTTCGGAAATGCAGTCTCAGTTACCACTACCATCAATGGTTCATATGGAAGTAAAACCGTTGTTTCTGGTGCTGGATTTTTATTAAACAATGAAATGGATGACTTTTCTGTCAAACCTGGTGTTCCAAATTTGTATGGACTCATTGGAAATGAAGCGAATAAAATCGAACCACATAAACGTATGCTTAGTAGCATGACTCCAACTATTGCGACTCATTCTGATGGGACGCAAATTATAGTTGGCTCCCCAGGAGGTTCTACAATAATCACCTCTGTCTTACAAACAATTCTAAATATTGTAGAATTCGATATGAGTGCATACGATGCGATTCAAGCACCAAGATTTCATCATCAGTGGTTGCCAGATTATATTCATATGGAAGAAGGTGGGTTTAACGAAGATACTAGAAACCAACTTGAAACGTACGGACACGAAATAAAAGTTAGGGGTCCTATAGGCCGAGTAGAAGCCATCTATAAAAAACAAGGAAAAATTGAAGGTGCTGCTGACGAAAGAGGAGATGATACAGCAGGGGGATATTAATGTTGGTTTCTATAACAAATAAAAATGAAAATAAAAGATATAGATAGAGAACTAACTCATGTATTAAGGGACTTGGTTGAATACGAAAATAAAATTGACAAAAAAGTTTCTAAAGTACATAAGGATTACAAATTAAGTGCAAAAAACTTGTACCGTTACTTATTGTTGAGAAGCTTTGATCTGAGAAAATATCATGATAGCCTTTCTGATATTGGGGTTTCTTCATTGAGAACTGCAGAGGGTTATGTACTTAGTAATATTTACCATGTTGTGAAAAATTTAAGACATATTCAAAATATTCATTTTGATTATAAGCTAGATTTAGAAATTATAGGGTATAAGAAAAGTAAGAAGTTGATTAAAAAGCATGCGAATAGCTTATTTAGCGGTAGTGCAAAAAAACATTTTACCGAAATAATGGTCACTCTTCCTAATGAAGCTGCAGAAGATAAAGAGATGATTAGAAACATGGTTTTGAGTGGTATGGAAATAGCACGAATAAATTTAAGCGATGGAAATATTGACATTTGGAGTAAAATGGTCTCAATAATTCATGAACTTCAAAAAGAAACAAATCCAAATCTTAAAATTTACATGGATTTGTCCGGTCCCAAAATAAGGACCTCTTCTATTGAGATCCATAGCAAGAAAGGTAATATAAAGAACAATATTTCTATAAAAAATGGAGAACATATTCTTCTAACTAAAAAACAAACTTTTGGGAAAGATGCCAAGTATGGAAGTAAAAAAGAATTAATTCAGAAAGCAGAAATTGGAGTAATACTGCATGAATTTATTGATAATGCAAAAGTAGGTGATATTGTATTATTTGATGATGGCATGATTACATCTAAAGTTATATATAAAAATGAAGATACGTTAGAAGTTGTTATTACTACATGCTATAAAACGAAAATATCTTCACATAAAGGAATAAATCTTCCAGATACCAAACTCAATTTGCCGGCACTGACTGATAAGGATATTGAACACCTACCATTTATATGTGAGCACTCCGATATTGTTGGGTATTCTTTTGTAAGGACTGGCGCAGATGTAAAAAAATTATATGCTGAACTCAAAAAAAATAAAGCGGAAGAAATTGGTGTAGTATTCAAAATCGAAAACAAAGAAGCTTTTGAAAATTTACCAGACATCTTATTTGAGGGTATGGTAAGAAATAAAATTGGTGTTATGATAGCACGAGGTGATTTAGCTGTAGAAATCGGTTTTGAGAGAATATCGGAAGTACAAAATCAGATCCTATGGTTATGCGAAGCCGCTCATGTCCCAGTAATTTGGGCCACTCAAGTACTTGAAAACCTTGCCACAACTGGTATGCCAACAAGAGCAGAAATAAGTGATGCCGCACAAGGCGCACAAGCCGAATGCGTTATGCTAAATAAAGGTCCATACATTAATGAAGCAATTAAAGTTCTTAAGGATATACTGATAAGAATGGAAGGGCATAGTTTTAAGAAAAAAAATGAACTTCGTCCACTTAATATGGCACTAAAGTACTTACATAGTAAATGACAAATATTTTCACTTACTATATAATGTTATCCTGCGATTCTTGACCATCGAAATAAACCTGGAGTAGTCCCACAAGTAAATTTTACTGTAAGCCTTAATACAGATTTTTCTATAATATCACATCTCCCACTTTCGCTGTATTGACTTTTATTAAATAATTCAATTACATTAAGCGTTAAATCTAAAAACTTACTTCCCTATGCCTGTCATCAATTGCGCCACTACCAGTTTAGATCCTTTTATTCCTTCCACAGAAAATACATGGAATTTACAAAAATCATTGCATCTTACTAGAAGAACCATTCTTGGAGCCTCTTTTCAAGAGCAACAATCACTATTAGATTCATCTCCTTCTGAAGTGGTCGATTATATTATGGACCAAGGATTAAATAAAGGTCTGAGCGACCCTCCTATTTGGGCCTATTGGGGTCTAAATGATTATGAAGATTTAAATTCGGAATATATTGATCAAATCCTAGAATGGGCGACCGTATGGTTAAAAGGTATAGGTAGTAAAAATTTACGCAACCACTTATCATTCTTTTGGCACAATCATTTTGTTGCCAGACTTGATGATTACAATTGTCCTAGTTGGATGTACCAATACCATCGGGTCTTAGAGAAAAATGCATTAGGAAATCTCAAGGAATTTGTTCGTGAAATAGGTATTACGCCGGCCATGCTTGTGTTTCTAAATGGAGCCCAAAGTACGAAAGCAGATCCCAACGAAAACTATGCTCGTGAATTATACGAGCTATTTACTTTAGGTGTTGACAATGGATACACCCAACAAGACATTGAAGAAACCGCAAGAGCATTGACAGGGTACAACCTTCTTCAAGATGAAGAATATTGTAATCAGATTCTATTTACTCCATTCACTCATGATAACGAAGAAAAAACAATATTCGGACAAACAGGGAATTGGGGCTATGATGATGTCATCGATATTTTATTCGAAGAACGCGGTCCTCTGATAGCTAAGCACATTTGTGACAAACTATATAAGTACTTTGTAAATCCTGATCCATCTATAGAAATTATAGAACAAATGGCAGATATCATGGTTTTCAACGATTACGAAATAGAACCGGTACTCCGAACATTATTTAAAAGTCAACACTTCTTTGATGAAGCAAATATTGGCGTTTTTATTCCTGGACATATTGAATTATTTTTGACTACAGCCAATGAATTAAATTGCCCAATTTCAGATGAAGATTATTTGACAATACTTACTTATTCGTCAGAAATTGGACAGTATATGTTTAACCCAGTTGATGTCGCAGGCTGGCAAGGAAATAGAAATTGGATAAGTACAAATGTGCTTACTTTAAGATGGAATTTTCTTACTTATATTATCTATTCTAAATTTGAAAATGAGCCTGATTTATTAAGAGATTTTGCAATTGAACTCACACAAGATTCTAATGATCCAAGAATAATTGCGACAGCTATACTTAATTATTTCTTACCAAAGGGAGTACAATTTGAAAACGATATTGATAATGCCGTTGTCTATCTTAAATCCGAAATTCCTGAAAATTATTTTCAAGATGGGTCTTGGAGTTTACATTGGGATACGGCCCCTGCTCAACTTACCCTACTTTTATTTTATATCGTCAATCTTCCAGAATTTCAACTTAAATAATTATGTGCAACCATTCAGACAATAATCATAAAATAAGAAAGGGTACAAGCTTAGAAAATAAAGAAGCTCATGCCCAAGATCATCAAACTTGGAATCGTAGATCCTTTTTGCAGACACTGGGTCTTGCTGGAGGCTCTTCTATGGTATTAAATGGTCTTCCATTAAGAGCATTGGGCCATGCTCCATTTTCTACCATGGCCAATCCCGGCAACGAAAAGAGAGTACTTGTTTTGATTCGACTGAAAGGCGGAAATGACGGATTGAACATGATCGTCCCTGAGTTCGATTATGGAAAATATCAAGCTGCAAGGCCTACTATATCCATTCCACAAAACAATTTGAGCTCCTTAAATTCAGAATTTTCTATTCCAAATAGCATGCAATCCTTATTACCTCTCTGGAATGAAGGACAAATGAAAGTCATCAACTCTGTAGGATATGCAGATCCAAATTTATCTCATTTTGAATCTACTGATATTTGGAGTACTGCTAGTGATTCTAACAATATCCAAAACTCTGGATGGCTTGGGCGTTTGTATGCTAATTGCAATCCTGAATATTTAGAAAACCCGGCCGATATTCCACCGGCCATTAAAATCGGAGGACCTAACTCTAGATTATTTAATGATCCCGAGGGCATAGATCTTTCTGTAAACCTTAGTTCAGTCTCTCAGTTAGAACAAATAGCAGAAACTGGAATGCTTTACGATAATTTAAATCTTCCAGATGATTGTTATTACGGAGAACAAGTAGGGTTCATCCGAACTATCGCCAATAATGCTTTTAAATATGCTGAAATTATTGCCGAAGCCTTTGAGAAAGGAACTAATAATGTAACTTATACAACTCTGCTCGGCAATCAACTCTCCGTGGTTTCTAAACTTATAAAAGGAGATCTAGGAACACAGCTATATTTAGTCACCTTGGATGGGTTTGATACCCATGTAGATCAAAATGTAGATCATCCTAAATTGATGACCGACATTTCGTCTGCCATATCAGAATTCTATCGCGACCTCAAATCAGACATACGGGATCAGGATGTGCTATGCATGACTTTTTCAGAATTTGGTAGAAGAGTCCAGCAAAATGCTTCCGGTGGAACAGATCACGGCACTGCCGCTCCGGTTATGTTATTTGGTCCAGCTTTAAATGGAAATGATATACTCGGATCAAATCCAAATCTATCAGACTTGGATGAAATTGGAAATCTAAAACATCAAGTAGACTTTAGATCCATTTATACTACCTTACTCGAATATTGGTTATGTGTCCCACCTTCAGATGTCGATACAATAATGGGACAAGCATTCGAAAGAATTGAATTGGGAATAGAGTGTAATCCTATCAGCGGTATTACCAACTCCCCAATACAAGCAGAACTTACACATCAAATATTATTTATTGATTCGGGAAGTATTGGAATTCAATTTGAATTAACAAGACCAAATAATGTATCTATTAATGTCTATTCTATATTGGGCCAAAAAGTCCAAAATATCTATAATGGATATACCCTACAAGGGAAGCATATAGCTGAATTCCATGGAAGAAAAGTTGGGATCTCTTCGATGCCATTAGTATATAAAATCACCTATGGCAAAAATCAAGTAAGCGGTAAATTCTTATTTGCAAATTAAGTATAAGTAAGTATGAAATAGAATTAAGCAAACTGCTTAGAAATAGAATTAAGCAAACTGCCTAGAAATAGAATTAAGCAAACTGCCTAGAAAAAGAATTAAGCAAACTGCTTAGAATTAGAATTAAGCAAACTGCCTAGAATTAGAATTAAGCAAACTGCTTAAAGGTGACCCGATTACTTTTCGATTTCAGCCTTGAAAAGAATATTCTATCTCCATATCTTTCCTTGAAGATTAAAAGTCATAAGCTTATCAATAAAAAGAAGGCAATTTGATTTAGATAAAGATATTTGGAAACCTACATTCAAGGAATAAATTATAGTAGTCGATTCTATATCTGATTAAAATTCAAAATATTCCCCATTTCGTAGCAAACTCTACAACGTGGTTCATACTTATCCTTTTCTCCAAGGACGACCATTTCATCTTCATCTGATAATCGATAAGAATGTGTGGCAAGATTTCCACAGTGGGGACATATTGCATGGACTTTAGTAATGTATTCTGCTACCGATAATAGATTTGGGACGGGACCAAATGGCTTTCCTCTAAAATCCATATCTAAACCAGCAATAATCACACGTTTTCCCTTTAAGGCTAACTTTTGACATACTTCTACCAGCTGCATATCAAAAAACTGTGCTTCGTCAATTCCAACCACATTTACATTTTGAATGTGTAGATATATTTCATTACTACTTTCCAATGGTAAAGAAGATATATAATTTTCATCGTGAGAGACTACATTTATATCATCATACCTTATATCTTTCTTAGGTTTGAATATCCCTACTTTTTGATTTGCTATTTTTGATCGCTTTAGACGACGGATAAGCTCTTCCGTCTTTCCAGAAAACATGGATCCACAAATGACCTCAATCCATCCACTTCGTTGGCCTCTAAAGCTCGGTTCTAAAAACATATTGTATTTATTAGGTCACATTCATGACTAAAAAAGAAAATCATTCCAATATTATGACCTTCAAACCCCACAAATATCTGTTTTTCAATTTAAAATCATGAGTTTTGATAACTAATTATCAATGATAAGCGGCATATCATATATGCAAATCAGATTTTTTTACGTTTTGAGAATATCTTTAAAAATTAAACGATTCCAATGGACTTAAAAAAAGCAAACAAACACTTCGACAAATTGGTCAAATTCTATGAAAATGTCCGTGTAGACGGGGAAATCAACAGGATTGAGAGCGATTTACTCAAATCTTATGTGCTCAAATTTTATGAAGCACTATCTGACGTGGAGCAAAGTTCTCCTAAAATAGCCTCAAAAGCTACCACTTCAAAGATATACCATGAACCTGCACCAATAGTCAAAAAAGAAAATGGTCATGCGCATGTAGAGTTTGTAACCGAGCCGGTCAAAGAAATACCTGCAATTGTAGAAGAAAAAATAGCTGTGCCTACTGCCGTCACTACTTTAGAAAAGCCAAAAGTATCACAAAGATCAAGTGGGCTATTTGACTTTGAAATTGGTAAGGAAATTTCTGATAAATTGAGCACTACTAAGATTGCTGACATTTCTACATCTATGAGCATCAACGAGAGAGTTTCCACGATGGTAGATCTATTTGGTGGAAATAAGGAGGCATTTGAAAAAACTATGAAAAATTTAAACGATTTAGGTAGTTATGACGAAGCAAAATCCTATCTCACTGAGCACGTAGTAGATAAGTACAATTGGTCAGATGGAGATAAACCGAAGAAAGTCAAGAATCTAATGAAACTGGTATATAGAAGATATGTGTAATTTCTTATGCAGAACCCCTCAGTTAAATTAATTCGAAGAGTCATCCTCTTTGCTAGTTCTTCTATTATACTATTATGGTCTATCCATATTATTAGTTGGATTACAGGATATAGCTTTGCACATTATGGAATTTACCCTAGAGAATGGCATGGTATGCTTGGAATATTGACAGCCCCATTGGTACACGCCGATTTCCAGCATTTACTGTCAAATAGTTTTCCATTTTTTGTGCTTACAGGAATCATTTACTTTTTTTATAAAAGTGTAGCCATTCCGTCCTTTGTGTTAATCTATTTATTGACAGGCTTCACGGTTTGGTTATTTGCTCGGCCCGTATATCATATTGGTGCGAGTGGTGTTGTGTATGGATTGATCAGTTTTATTCTATTTTCTGGGATATTCAGAAGAAACATAAAGTCTATTGTATTAGCGCTTAGTGTTACCGTCCTGTACAGTGGATATTTTTATGGATTGGTTCCGCTGAAAGATGGCGTCTCTTGGGAGAGTCATTTATTTGGAGCTTTGGTGGGTGTACTTATTGCATTTATTTTCAAAGAAATTATTGAAGATGATGAGCTTACCCATGATCCATTTGCCGGTGAACAATATGAATCCAAGCAATTTTATTTGCCGCGGGATGCATTTGATAAGACACTAGAGCAAAGAAAAATAGACGAACAATTTCGAATAAATCAAGAACTTCAAAATGAAAATTTTTAGTGGTTTACTTAAGCTATTGATCGGAGTTCTTTTCCTCATTTTTATTACTTTATGCTTTTCTTTTAGATCCGAAATTTCATCAGAAAAAATTAAAGAAAAGTACTGTGATGCAGAATCTAAATTTGCAGAGGTTCTTGGTATTCCTTTGCATTATAAAATCGAAGGGAAAGGCGATACTTTAGTGCTAATTCATGGAACAGCGGCATCTTTGCATACTTGGGATGACTGGACTGAAATTCTAAAAGATCAATTTACAATTGTCAGATTTGACTTACCTGCTTTTGGGGTCACAGGTGCGGCTAAAAATAATTCTTACACTGTACAAGACTATCTAAATCATGTAGATGGTTTGTTACAACAGTTGTCCATAAATAAATTTCATATTGCTGGAAATTCGCTCGGCGGGAGAATAGCTTGGAACTACGCCAACAGTTATCCAGAAAAAGTGAAATCATTAATTTTGCTCGATGCCTCTGGTTATCCAATTGACAAAGCGCCTTTTGTAATTAAGCTAGCTAAAACCCCTATCTTAAATAAAATAATCAAATATTGTACTCCTTCTTTCTTCATCGAAAAAAATTTGAATGAAGTATATTATAAAGATGACTTAATAACAGATCAACTTGTAGAAAGATATTATGAGTTATCAAGAAAAGAAGGTAACCGGCAAGCCTTTCTCGACCGGGTAGAAAGCATTGTAGAAGCCAGAAGTAAACAAATAAAGGATGTTCGTCAACCAACATTAGTCATCTGGGGTGAATATGATGAGTGGATTCCTCTTGAATGTGCGCATAAATTCGATCAAGATATTCAAGATTCTGAACTTAAGATTATTGAGAATTCAGGGCATGTTCCAATGGAAGAAGATCCAGAAACTACAGCCAAGATTGCGGCCGATTTCATTTTACAGCATTAATTTTATAACATTAATTACAAATTAGTATATAGCTTTTCTTACACTACCCTTTTCTAGTAGGCGTTCTTTTGCTTCCTTATAAGACAAACCGGTTTTCTCCATAATCATTTTCGTTCCTCGATCGACCAACTTATGGTTGCTCAATTGCATGTCGACCATTTTATTATCTTGGACGTGACCTAATTTAATCATGACCGAAGTACTAATCATATTGAGCACCAATTTTTGAGCAGTCCCTGCTTTCATTCTAGTACTTCCTGTCACAAACTCAGGACCAACAACTACTTCTATGGGGAAATTTGCACTGTTTGCCAAGGGTGTATTTTCATTACAAGTAATGCAACCTGTGAAAATGCCCTGGCTTTTACACATAAGTAATCCTTCTACAACATAGGTTGTTGTACCAGATGCAGCAATACCGATTACTATATCTCTCTTATCGATGTTGTACTTTTGAAGATCTTTCCAAGCCAAGGAACCATCATCTTCTGCAAACTCTACGGCCTTCCTTATGGCACCATCTCCGCCCGCAATAAGCCCAATAATCACATCATCAGAAACGCCAAAAGTAGGTGGACATTCCGAAGCATCTACAACACCTAATCTACCACTGGTCCCGGCTCCAAGATAAAACAGTCGCCCTCCTTCCTTAAGTTTATTATATACCTCTATGGACAATCGTTCTATCTGCTCTAAAGCACCATGCACTGATTGAGCTACGGTAGAATCCTCTCTATTTATATTGGTCAATATTTCCTGAAATGACATCTCTTCCAGGTGTCTATATTTGGATTCCTTTTCTGTTGTTTTTTTAATGGTAAGTTATTTTTGAATTAATTTATATCTTTTATTATCCAAAGTATTCTTGGTATACCAATTCTATTCTAATCTTAGAAGAATCCCGATCCTATTATCAAAGAGTTCATTATTTCTTAAGCCTCTGTAATCCTAATGTTTTCTGATACTGGATGCCTAAGTCAAAACCGAAGGATTTATTTTTTTATTCTCAGCTAAGAAACGCTCACGATGCCAAGAAATAATACCATAGACTGAATTTGAAGAACCAATATCATAGGCTATTTTTGGGCTTATGTAATTCTTTTTGAGCTCCTCTTTTCGCCTGACAAAAGTTGACTTAATAAAAAAACTATATCCCCCTCCAAAAGAAATTGCAGGATCAATAGAATCAAAGCTATAATCTCTATCTACATTCTGAATGTAGTTGACTGTTCCACTAAGTGGAGATGTAAATTCTATTTGATTCTGACCCGCTAATATTTTTTTGAAATGAATTCCCATAATTCCGTTACCGAAAAGATGAAGACCACCGGCCCAATTTTTTCCATATTCAGAATGATTAATTCAACTTCTTTGTATTCTAATATATCCTGAGATATGGCAAAATTAAAACTTAAAAGTAGAAATACAAGAGATAAATAAAGTTTCATTTTATAGGTTTAGCAGTTATGTATATAAAACAAAAGGGAAACTAATTTACAATGAAGATCAAATAAAAATAAAATTTCATTTCCAATTAAGGTATAAATTAAAGCATATTAATTTTCTTTGCTTAAAATCTAGATAAATGATACAAAGATTACAATCACTATTCTATCTATTAGCAGCTTTGTGTATGGGAGGAATCTTCTTTCTACCTTTTGCCACAAGTAGCGCTATTTCTGAGCCATATTTAGGTGATAAAATGTATGATGTCAAGGACCATTTAGCTATGATTATTTTTGGAGGCTTGTCAATTCTGCTTCCACTTTTGTCTATATTCTTATTTAAAAATAGGACTTTGCAATTGAGAATTGGGATATTGAGTATTATTGCTAGTATCTTATTAATTGCTGTTTCCTATCTTCTATTTATGAATAGCAGTAAGGCGGTTGCTGATTCTACTATTATCCAAGATCAAGCTGGAATGTATCTTCCTTTTGCATCATTAGTTTTACTAGGTATTGCTAACTATTTTGTAAAAAAGGATGATAAGCTTGTAAAATCCATGGATCGATTGCGGTAAAGGATATTCAGGAATAAACGAACCTAAAACAAGTTTAGGGATTGCCACTAACATCATTAATAATGATCCCATTATTGAGCATTTTTAGATTAAAATCGGAGTTATCTACTTTTTAATTTATCGCAAAGTCCCCCAAATCAAATTCCTACTATTCTCGCAACCAGCACTACTTACTGGGTTGTAAAGGACTCTACACCTTCAACGTTTGTGCTCTATTTCTAAATATCTCCGCAGTACAGCAATGCTATATGGGATTTATGATTCCAAAATGACAATTATTACTCAATACACTAGGGATCACCATAAAAATGGAAGGCCATTAATAGACATAAAAAAACCAGATTGCGAACACAATCTGGCTTTAATATTTAATTCAATTCTATCTTAACTTTTTGGTTTCGCTGAGTAATTGATTTTAAGCTGATTTGCTTTTCTCAACTGTGTTTTTACATCAGTTACAATTCCCATGGTCACATCTCCATCGACCCTCAGCGACGAGGTAATTGCTGGAATCTGATTTTCCGGTGTCGTACTACGATGTTTTTCTAGAAAAAGCGGAATATCTGTCATTTCTGAAAATTTATCCCCTAATTGAATTCGGGGTTTCGTACCATAGACGGGTTGATATTGTTTTGTTGGTTTACCTACATAGATGTAGTTCACCAATGACTTTTTCTCTAACTTAGTAAGCTCGGTAGCTTGAGGTACATTCACTGATACCTTCAATGTTGCATCCCTTAATACAGTTACAACCATAAAAAAGAATAGTAACATAAAGATGATATCTGGCAAAGAAGCCGTAGATATAGCGGGTGTAGATTTACCTCTTTTCTTTTGAAATTTTGACATAGTAATTAATTTTCTGCCCCGAAGTCAGTTGGTTCTGCTTCAGACAATATTAATGGAACAATGTTTATGATTTCTCTTCTCTTTTCTCTATCCAAGTATACAAAGTCCTTTCCGTATCGTTTTTGGGCTTCTACATTTCTTAGCTCTGTGTAAGCCGCTTTCAATTCATTGTAAACTTCTAAGTAAGTCTTATACTTCGTCCCACGGTCATTTCTCAGAGAAATAATCGCTTTATTTGGACTTTCAGCCATATCATCACGACCATTTGGATTCATGATGAATTCTTTTGCATTTTCTCGCAAAGTTTCTACACTTGCCGGTTCTCCTCTTACTAGCAATTCATTGTTGGCATTTACAAGCACGGAATATACATTCCGAGTCTTCATTTTCTCTGTTTCAGGTTCGTCTTCTGACCAAGGTGGTAGACGGACTAAAACTCCTTTATCAACATCGATCGTAGTAGTTACAAGGAAAAATATAAGCAAAAGAAAGGCGATGTCGGCCATCGAGCCGGCATTTACTTCGGGCGCCATTCTGTCTTTATTCCTAGCCATTACTTAAATAGATTTATGATTTCAGAAACAAACATTAGTATAATGCCTGCAATGAATAATATTCCTGTAGTTTTTATTCCTCCAGAAATTATCTTGCTAGCTTGTTCTCCAATATTAAATCGTCCATGCAGCTCGGCTAATTTTCCAGTTGTTTCAGGTGCTGCCATGCTGTAAAAAACAAAAAACATAACCGCAACAAGTAACAATCCAAGAATACCTTTTATCGATCCTTTGGGGTTACTTATAATCTGGAATAGACTAAATAATACTAATAAAGCCACAATGAGCCCTATAAGGACAACGGGTAACATTACCGCCATGTTGAAGAAATCAAAAGTTTCTGTACTTCCTTCAGATTTTAGAACGGCATTCAGATCTGTGCCCGTATCATAACCAGCACTTCCAAGGCCTGTCAAAGCTGAAATCAAGACAATACCGACAACTAGCAAACCTAGTACAAAGCCGATCATTTGACCCTTCGACGAGAAAAAATTATATAATCCTGTCATATTTTTTCAGTTTGAGTTATTTGAATACACCGTTTTTAGACATTACATCTACTAGACCGATAGAAGCATCCTCCATTCGGTTTACAATGCCATCAATTTTAGATACAATGTAATTATAAAAGATTTGCAGTATAATGGCTACGATCAACCCGAATACAGTAGTTAAAAGTGCCACCTTGATACCCCCTGCAACTACAGATGGAGAAAGATCACCTACTTGTTCGATTCTATCGAAAGCTTGAATCATACCAATTACCGTACCCATAAATCCAAGCATCGGTGCAATGGCAATAAATAAAGATATCCAAACTAATCCTCGTTCTAGAAGACCCATTTGAACTGAACCATAAGAGATGATTGCTTTTTCAGCGGATTCAGCACCTCCTGCTGAATTTCTCAATCCTTCATAAAGAACACTTGCTGTAGGTCCGGGTGTAGATTTAGCTACTTCTTTAGCTCCCTCTAAGTCCCCATCGGCGAGTCTCTCTTCAATTTTGTTTAGTAATTTGTCTGTATTCGTTGTCGCAATATTCAATGTGATAATTCGCTCAATACAGAAAGCTAACCCTAGGATGAGACAGATTAATACCAAAATCATGAATCTCCAATCCCCTTCGATAAATTTCTCCTTTAACAACTGGAATCCGGAAGATCCCTCTGCAGCTGCCTCTTGAGCAAAAATCTCTGTAGCTCCTATAAAAGCCATCAGACTGAATAATAAACTGAAAGCAATTAGTTTTCGCATAGTAGTTTTGATTTTCAAATTATAAGTTTTCAAATAAAAATTTTGATCAAAGCCCTAATTTAGAAATTATTGTAGTAGATAAGTAAGGACTAAACATATTTTTTACTACTTAAGTCGCAATTTTCCATTTTTATTAAAGATGCTCTTCGTATTTATTATCGGTGTACCCCTTTGGGTTATTCTTTGTAATTAACAAATATCTTAACATTTTAAATGTTCTATATGATGATTATCAAATATTTATAGATTAGGATTTAGAAATATTTGTAATTAAAAAATATATAAAAAATCATACCCTTGAGTCCTAAATTCGGGAATTCTACGTTTTATAAACATAAAAAAAAATTATGGCTGTTTTCTCAATTTATTCGTTTTCTATTCAAAATTGGAATCTTTATAGTCATATTAGATAATTTCAAAATAATATATTTGCGACCAATATGCTAGATTTCCATGTTTAGATTCGAAAATATTCAGTCACTGCCGTTTTTATTAGTTGTCCCAATCCTATTTTTAGGGTTTTATCTTTTTCTTAGATTAAAAAAGGCTCGATTATCGAAATTCGGAGACGAAAAAATCATCCATCGACTGTTTCCTGACTGGTCTTCTTCAAAAGAATGGTTAAAGGCAGCATTATTTGCCCTTTCCGTTGGATTTACCATCGTTGCTTTTGCTAATCCACAGTGGGGTTCCAGAAAACAAAAAGTAAAAGCCAAAAGCTCAGATATCATTATTGCCCTGGATATTTCACAAAGTATGATGGCCACGGACCTTTCTCCCAATAGAATGGAAAAAGCCAAACGCTTTACCTCACAGTTAATCAAAAACTTAAAAGGCGAAAGAATCGGATTGATCTTTTTCGCTGGTAGTGCTTATCTTCAAATGCCTTTGACGAATGATTACTCGGCTGCTGAATTATTTGTGAAAAGTGCGAATCCAAAGCAAGCAGGCACACAAGGAACGGCTGTAGCAGAGGCTATAGACCTTGCACAAACGATTTTTTCCAATGACTCTCCATACCAAAAAGCATTAGTACTTATTACAGATGGGGAAAACCACGAAAGTGAAGCGATAGATGCTGCAAAAACGGCCTCTCAAAATGGAACTTTCGTTTTCACCGTAGGCGTAGGTACCCAAGAAGGGGCAATGGTCCCTTTCGAAGAGAATGGTAGAACCACCTACAAGAAAGATAGAAGTGGCAACGCTGTTAAGAGTCGATTGAATGTCCCACTTCTTCAGGATATTGCCGCTGCCGCAAATGGTGAATTTTATCTCCTTTCGGATGAATTCAAAATGATAAAAAAACTCAGTAACGATTTAGAGAAAATCGAAAAGCAAGAAGTAGAACAACGATCTTTTACTGACTTTAATAGTTATTTTCAATACTTTCTATTTCTAGGATTGTTCCTATTAGTCATAGAATACTTTATATCAAATAAAAAATCAGAAACTTTTAGCTTAAAAAAGTGGTTAAATATCTAGCGTATGAAGATTCTATTCTTTAGTATATCAATTATTTTTTGTTCTACATTTGCGATTGGGCAGACGAGTCATAAAAATCTGATAGCAGGCGATAAATACTATAATAATCAAGAATATTATCTTGCTGAAGAACAATATCGAAAAGCCAGAGAAGAGGAAAAAGAAATTAAAGCAACCTTCAATCTTGGCAACACCGTATACTTACAAGAAAGATACGAGGAAGCAGTAGATCATTTCGAAACTGCCACTGCACTCGCAGACAACGAAATTCAACGATCTAATGCTTATTATAATCTTGGAAATGCTTTGTTTCAAAATCAAAAGGTGGAGGAAGCTTTGGACGCATTTAAAGAAGCCGTTGTATTAAATCCAGAAAACGAAGAAGCCAAATATAACTTATTGGTGACTAAGCAAATCCTAAAACAATTACAACAAGAAGAGCAAAAGAAACAATGTGATAATCCTCAGCCTAGTGAGGACCAAAATCAAGAAGATCAAGAGAAGCAAGATCAAGAACAACAGGAGCAGCAACCGCAAGATCAACCTCAAGATGGGCAACAAGAACCACAAGATCAGGATCAGGAAGAACAGGATCAGGAGGAAGCTCAAGACAGTACCAATCAAGAACAAGAAATGGAAGAAGGAGGAGGCTCATTTGATTCTACAAGACTTGACAAACAAACACTTGATAGTTTAGACGCCATGAAGCTTCTGCAAATAATAGAAAACGAAGAACAAAAAGTCCAAGAAAAATTACGGAAGTTTAACTCTGATCGTAAGAAAGCTGACAAGGATTGGTAATCAAAAAAGTATTTTACTGTGAAAATTCTAATGGTGTGTCTTGGTAATATCTGTAGATCTCCTATCGCTCATGGCATCATGGATCATATCTGTAAATCAAAAAATTTACATTGGAATATTGATTCTGCTGGTACGAGTGGCTGGCATAATGGAGAGGGACCGGATCCTAGGTCTACAGAAGTTGCACAGAAAAATGGTATTCAAATAGCCAGCCAAATCTCTCGTCAAATTCTCCCTTCTGATTTTGAATTCTATGATTACATTTTCGCAATGGACAAAAGCAACCTTATCAATATAAAGAAATTAGCTCCCCAAGGTCAAGAACACAAAATAAAGTTATTCTTAAGTTTTGCTGAAATAGATGAACGTGATGAAGTGCCTGACCCATACTATTCAGGTGGATTTGATTACGTTTATGGCTTAATAGAAAAAGCATGTATTAATATTATAGAACGAATAGAACATCCTATTTAGACATGCCCCTAATTAAACATAACCTTCTTTTTCCACTCTCTTGGATTTAGATCAAACCATTTTTTGAATGCCCGCTCGAAAGCGCTTCTTTCGGAATAGCCCAATAAATCTGAAATCTCTGGAATGCTGATATTTTCATCTTTTAGATAGGACATAACTAGTTCTTTTCTCATTTCTTCTTTGATTTTAGAAAATGAAGTTCCATGAGTTTTTAATTTTCGCTGTAGAGACCGAGGGGAAATATTCATAAGAGTTGCAATCTCCTCTACTGTAAAACATATATCTCTATTCAAAAAAGCTTTCGTCTTATCTTCAATGGATTGGTGTTGTTGTATTTCCTTTAGTTTGGCCACCTTGGCAAGTAGTACACCTTTAAGGTCAACCACTTTAAAAATTCTATTTTTTTCAGGTAAACTACCTACAGAAATATGCAAATCCGCTAAACCCAGGTTTTCATACTTTTTATTAAATGATATTTTAAGTTGATCCGACTGCCATCCAAATGTAATTTCCAAAATCTTTGAAACGAACCCGTAAATGATGTAAAGAAGTGGTTTTTGAATGTTGTTGTACTTTTGTTTTACATCTGGATGTAATTCAATATAGCAATCAAATCTATTATTTTCTAAGCTTACTAATATGGTTATTAGATTAAGATAGGTACTAGTCAACTCATACGGCAAATACTTAATTTGCCGTTGTGTTTGCATTAAGTAATCTACTAAATATCCTAGAATTTGATGATGGACTTTATTTTGATTATAACCTAAAGAATAAAAAAATGGAAACTGATCATTCTTTAATCTACAATAAAGAATGAGTGAGGCTAACTTCTCAATTGGCAATTTCGAATTGCTAAAATCTGAGAATTCTATTTTTATACCTATTGCATCAGATAGGTCCTGATAGGTATCAAGTTTTTGGTGAATCTTTAAAAAATTTTCAATAATTAAATTTATTAACACCCGATCTATATAAGGATTGGCGTCAACATACTCACATAACTTAATGTACTGATTCATGAAAGAAGAATTACAGAATGGTGGTGCTATAAAGTAAAGTTAGATTTGAAATTTCTAAATGAAAAAAAACCTACTCATAAAGAGAAGGTTTTTTTGTGATGTTGAAAATTACTCGAAAAAGATTATGGTTTGAATAATCTTATGATTGTAAGATAATAATCAATTTAGGATTTTGTATACCAATTCCTGTAAAATCTCACCTTGAGATAAATTTCTTGAGCCTACCCCTTTGCTTTTCTTGTCATAATCTTCAATGGTGCGGAATATTTTCAATAATTCTTCTGGGCTAAATTTTGTAGCTGCACTTTTGTAATCTTTTATAAAAAAGGGATGAACTCCTAATTTAGAAGCCAATTCTCTTTCGTTAGAACCTGAATTTTGCTTTGCGATCAAAATTTTCATAAAATGATTTTCTAAACTTGGAAGAATCATTTGGATTGGATTGTTTTTGCTATTTTCACTAAAATATTGAGCTATGGAAAAAGCTGCTTTTCCATTTCTACTTCCCAATGCATTGTTAAATTCAAAAATATTATAGTCTTTACTAATCCCAATGTATTTTTGAATGTGTTCCGTGGAAATTTTAGATTTCTCATTTAGATTAATCATAAGCTTATCTAATTCATTGGAGATTTTAGACAAATTGGTTCCTAGATAGCTAGTCATTAAAGTCATGGCAACAGGGTCCATGGTGTGACCTTTTTCTTTTATGTATGACTTAATAAATGCAGGTACTTTATTTTCATAGATCTTATTGGACTCTAAAATGATTGCATTTGATGAAATACTCTTCCATATTTTTTTCCTTTTATCTAACTTCTTGTGTGTATATGATACAATGAATATGGTTTGATCTGCCGGCTTTTCAAAATATGATTGTAGCATGTCAAAATCTCTCATTGATTGAGCTTCCTTCAAAATTACTAATCGATATGGAGCCATCATCGGAAATTGGTAAACATGATCCAACACAGATTTGTATTGAGTTTCTTTACCGTAAAGCACGATTTGGTTAAATGCTTTTTCTGCCTCCGAAAGAATGGTAGATTCTGCCTTATCAATGATTTTTTTTATGTAAAACTCTTCATCGCCATGCAAAAAATATATCGGCGCATACTTTTGACTTTTCCAATCGGTAAGAATTTGATCGTAAATTTTATTCATAAAAAAGAAGATCTTTGATTTAGAGAAGGATTTAACAACAATTTAGCATTCTACTTAGAAGTATTTCAATTTTTTCTTAGTTAGTTCCTTAAATTTGTATGTTAATGCAATTATGTTTTTAATTACAGATTTTCCAACCTAAACTTAAATAATTATGAAGTTGTATTTCCTACTTATCGGTTGCACTTTTTTTGCTTTATCACTGACAGCACAAAGAACTACTAAATCAGATTCAAACTCTCGACATTTGGTCATTAAAATCGAACGATTAGTTAATAAACTATCACTCACACCAGAAGAAACAGAAGAATTTATTCCTCAGTATAAAAATTATTCAACTGAAGTTGAAAATGCTAAAATAAATCTAGAGAAATACCTAGACTCAGGAATTGACTCTTTATCAAATCAAGAACTCAGAGAATTTCTGCAACTATCCCTACAAGCTCAATCAAATATCAAAGGAATCCAAAGAAGATATGTGACCATATTTGGAGAAATAATAAAGTACGAAAAGGTAATGGATTTATTTGTTCAAGAACAGCGAGATTATGATCGAATGTTTAAAAATAATAGAAGAAAGTCTGAATCAAATAAAAAGCCTAATCTTCAAGATAGAATGAAGAATAATAAAAGTACTAATGAAAACATGAAGGGTTCTGATAAAAAAAACACTAAAGACAGAGAGAAAAAGAATAAAAACTAATCTATTTTGATTGGATTACAAGTGTAAATAAGAGGATTTCATTATCAAATGAAGTCCTTTTTTAATGTAATAACTAGACTTTACTTCCTTATTTCAAAAGTTTTTTTTGTCAGACCTTAACTCTCTCTAACATATATATATGCATGAATATGAGTAGTTTAAAAAACTAGTAAGTTCTTCATATAAAAATATATTTTGATAGTCAACAGGTTATATATTAAAATTATATTTTATGCCAATAGCGTACGACCCAAAAATATTTCCTGCAATAGGATTGAATGTTTTCAAATAATGTATATTTACGCTCAGTTAAATCCCAATTTAACAGTACTCAATGAACCATAAGACAAAACATGATCTAGTAATTTTGAATCTCATTTCAGATTTTGAAGAATCTATATCCACTGGTAGAGGGATGTTTTTATCTGAGAAATCTTATTTCGAGATTATAGAATACTATCACAAAGACAACCAGCTCAAAAAAGCTTTATCGGTTACTGATATGGCTATTAAGCAATTTAATTTTCAAGTTGAATATTATCTGAGAAAAGCGAATATATTGAAACGACTTAATCGTCCTCAAGAATGTTTAGCTGTACTCGATAAAGCAGAGGAAATTGCTCCTTTCGAATTAGATGTAAAGTTGATGAAGATTAAAGTCTTTGCCTATTCTGGCAATATCACTGGAGCACAACAGATACTCGCTGAAGTAAAGTCATATATGACAGATTCCGAAGCGACTGAAGTTTTACTGAGCGAATCATACATTCATGAAGTAACACAAGAATACGATCAGATGTATTCTGTCCTGAAAAAGGCCATTTCTAATGATCCTCATAATGATGAATCTTTAGACCGGTTTTGGATAGCTATTGAATTTTCTAAGAACTATTATAATGCTATTCAGTTTCTGCTATCCATAATAGATAGAACTCCATATTCATACTTAGCATGGTATAATTTAGGAGAGGCTTATTCCTGTGTTGGAGAATATTCTAAAGCGATTGATGCACTCGAATATTCATTTATCATAAAGCCAGATTTTCAGGTCGCATATTATGAATGTGCTGATATATGCATTCAAGAAAAAAATCATAAGAAAGCTTTAGAAATATATAAAGAGGCACTTGTCCAATTTGGTGCAGATGAGGAAGTGCTTTTGAATATGGCAGAATGCCAGAAGGAGTTAGGTAATCTCTCTGCCGCGAAGTATAACTTGTACAAAGCACTAAAGTTCGATCCATACAACGATGAAGTATACTTCAAACTTGGTAGTTGTTATGCGATAGAAAGAAATTGGAACAACGCTATCAAGGCATTCCATAAAGCTATTTCCATAGAAGAGAATACAGAAGATTACTATCTTGGGTTAGCTGAATCTTATTACTCATTAGGAAGTTTCGAAAAGGCAGATTTCTTTTATAGAAAAGCGACTACAATAGCTCCAGAAGATAGTTCTTACTGGTCAAAATATGCGACCTTCTTGATTAAAACTGGAGAAAGATCTTTAGCTTTACAACTACTAAGAAAAGCAGAAGACTTTACTTTCGGAGCCGATTTATTATATTGTCAAGCAACGGCAAGTATATTAGAGAAAAATGAAAAAGGTTATCTGATCATGGAAGAGGCGCTACAAGAAGACTTTAGCCTTCATCCGATGATTTTTCAGATAGAGCCAGAGTTGGCGCTTGATAAAAAAATCATTGCTATGATAAACTATTTTAGATAAATATACCATCAACAGAGCCATTATTACCAAAAGTGGCACTACTCAATCTCACAATAAAAGGCAGCTTATGAAAATAAGCTGCTTTTTTAGTTTCATGACCTTCCAAAATTCGGCAAAGTCTATCAAATAAAGTATATTGTAAAGCACTTACTCAAACCAAGAAAATGAATAAAAAATCTTTCGTAGATCAACCGCAGTTGTTTGGGCATCCATATGGATTGTATGTATTATTCTTTACCGAACTCTGGGAGCGATTTTCATACTATGGAATGAGGGCTATCCTAGTCCTTTACATTACAGCCAAAACGATGGATGCAAATCCAGGATTGGGTTGGAGTAATTTAGAAGCATTAAAACTATATGGATGGTATACCATGCTAGTCTATGTAGCCTCAATCCCAGGTGGGATTATTGCAGATAAATTTATTGGTCAAAAAAAGGCCGTTATGTGGGGTGGTCTGCTCTTGGTCGCCGGACACCTTATTCTAGCGATAACTGCACTTTGGGCTTTTTATACTGGTTTGGGTCTAATTATAGCTGGTGTAGGAATGCTAAAACCAAATATCTCAACGATGGTAGGTGGTCTGTACAAAGATGGAGATGAAAGAAGAGATAAAGGATTTACTATCTTCTATATAGGAATTAATGTTGGGGCATTTCTATCTGCCCTAATTGTTGGATATGTCGGTGAAAAAATCGGTTGGCATTATGGTTTTGGATTAGCAGGAATTGGAATGGTTATAGGTCAAATAGTATATGCATGGGGTCAAAAATATTTAGTTGGTGTTGGAGATTTTCTTGGTAAAAAAGAGAATCCAGACAATGCCGCCTTTGACAGGCCACTGACAAAAATTGAAAAGGATAGAATGCTAGTCATGTTTCTATCTTTCTTTTTAATCATTGTTTTTTGGGGTGCTTTCGAGCAAGCAGGAGGTCTTATGAATCTTTACACTGAAGAAAAAACAAATAGAATGTTAGGTGGCTTTGAAGTACCGACTTCTTGGTTCCAATCTTTAAATGCATTTTTTATTATTATCTTAGGTACATCAGTTGCTGCATTTTGGTACAATTGGAAAATGAAAGGTCGAGAAGGTTCTTCATTATTCAAAATGGCTATTGGCCTTATGATAATGGGTTTTGGGTTTCTATTTATGAGATTCGCTGCCCAGCAATATGAAGCGACTGGCTCTTCAGCTATGTATTGGTTAGTCTTAGCTTACTTATTCCATACAATCGGAGAATTATGTGCATCTCCTGTTGCTCTCTCATTTATAACAAAATTAGCACCAGTCAAATATGCATCTTTTATGATGGGTGCTTACTTTGCAGCAACTGGACTTGGAAATAAAGTTGCTGGATCACTAGGAGAAGCCGCTCAAGGGTATGGAGAATTAACCATATTCACAGGAATTTTTGGTTTTACTATTTTAGTAGGAATACTCGTATTATTAGTATTAAAACCACTAAAAAGACTTACACATGGAGCAGAAGATTTAGTTGTATCTGCTCATTAAACAATATACATTTGGGTATGGCATTAGGAAGGGTTTAATTGAGCTAATAAATAGTAGAATAAAAATTATTTAATTTAATACGTTTACAAAAATATGAGCGATTTTAATGAGTCAATTCATAAGGGTCTGGTTTTAGATCATCCCTCTTCCTTGTTTGTTTTGTTCTTTACAGAAATGTGGGAAAGATTCTCTTATTATGGGATGCGGGCATTATTAGTCCTATTTCTAATTGCATCTATAAGTGATGGTGGATATGGATGGGAAAGAGCAGATGCTCTTGGCTTGTATGCTCTATATACGGGGCTAGTATATTTTACACCCTTAATTGGTGGTATTCTTGCGGATAAATTATTAGGATATAGGAAGGCTGTAATTATTGGAGCTTTTGTAATGGCATTAGGGCATCTTTTTATGGCATTAGAGATACCCATATTTTTCTATATGGGGCTTGGAGCCTTGATCTTAGGTAATGGCTTATTTAAACCAAATATATCTTCTATAGTAGGACAACTATACACAAATCCAGAAAAGAAAGATAGTGCATACACTATATTTTATATGGGTATAAATGCAGGAGCTTTCTTAGGTATTTTGTTGTGTGGTTACATAGGTGAGAAAGTAGGTTGGTCTTACGGATTTGGATTAGCTATGATTTTTATGGTTGTAGGTGCTTTACAATTTTGGTTAGGTAGCTCTGTGTTTGGGAACATAGGACTTTCTCCAAAAAACGATACTGTCGCAGATCTCGAAAATACTATAGCACAAACAAGCATAGCTAACGAAAAGAACAAGGGGAGGTTGATGATGTGGATCGGAATTGCAGTTGTAATTGGAATCATAGTATTTTTTGTAAATCCTACAAAGGACTTTAGTTCAATTTTATCCTCTATTAACAAAGCATATATGCCTTCAATTATAGTTGCGGCCTTCGTTGGGATAATTGGATTTATTGTGACAGACCCTTCTTTGACGAAAGTAGAAAAAGACAGGGTATGGATCATTGTTATTTTCACGATGTTTATTGTCTTCTTTTGGTGGGCTTTTGAACAAGCTGGTGGATCGATGACCGTTTTTGCCAATGATTATACAGATAGAGATTTAGTAGGGAATCAGGCATTTATATTTAATCTATGTAATACGATTCTAACTGTTGTACCTATGATAGTAATAACTTGGGTACTCATTAAATTATTTAAAACCACATACGGTGACATCCCATTATCCAATATTATTTTAGGTCTTAGTTTCTTGATGATATGGATTATTATATATTTTATGTTAGCTTTTGAATGGGGATTGCATCTTGGATTTGCAGAACAGTTAGGCCTCGATATTGACCCAAATAAAACGGAGGTAGCTGCTTCTTGGTTTGGTATATTAAATTCATTCTTTATCATCGCTTTTGCCCCTCTATTTTCTAAATTTTGGGATACCAAGATTATTACATCTGGTCCAATAAAATTTGCCATGGGACTTGGTTTATTAGCTATAGGTTTTGCCTTACTTGCATGGGGTAGTAACGGAATTCCACAAGGTGCTAAGACAGCATCCGTAAGCATGGTTTGGTTGATCTTAGCATATCTTTTCCACACACTTGGAGAGTTATGTATCTCACCAGTTGGTCTAGCATATGTAAGCAAGTTAGCACCTGTTAGATTGATTGGATTAATGTTTGGTGTTTTCTTTTTAGCGAACTTTTTGGCTAATTGGGCTGGTGGAATGACAGGAAGTTATATTGATCAGATTGTTGAAAAAAATAGTATGACAATTTTCTTTTTAATATTCACGGTGATTCCTGGTACTGCAGCATTAATATTAGTTATCATTAATAAGTGGATGCAGAAAAAAATGCATGGTATACTATAATAGTATACTTTAAATCGGTCAGCTTGAAAAATGGACACAATTCCACCAAAAGTTTTCTCTGCATTTAAATCTGTAGAATCTTAGTAGAAGTTTTTCAAAATTGAAGGGTATATAGTTCTCGTAAGTTCTTTTACTTAATATTACCTTTATTGGAAATATGGATGTACAGCATTCATTAAACTTAATTTTAAGAATTAATGTTTTAAAATAAAAAATACCGTGAAGTATATTACAATATTACTATGCTTTACAACTTCCACTCTTTTTTCTCAAGCCTCATTGAATATGCAATTGATGGCTAATATGGATGATTCTCCGACCAATTACAATGATATATGGGGATATACCGCCCCTACCGGAGAAGAGTATGCCATAATAGGTACTAGAAATGAAATATATGTGTATGATGTTACCAATTGTGGAGCACCTGTACAGATTTTTGGCTTTATGGCTGGAGACAACACAACATGGAGAGATTTCAAGACATACAAGAATTTTGTGTATGGCGTCTGTGATAGTTGTAATGAAGGATTGCACATTTTTGATATGTCAGCGCTTCCTTCTGGAAATGTCACTCATGTTAATACCATCACTAGCTACTTTGGATCTGCTCATAATATTTACATAGATGCCGGTCGATTATACGCAATCGGAATTTCAGGGTCTCAGGATGTAACTATTTTAGACCTTGCAAGTAATCCTTCTAACCCACCACTCTTAGCATATGTAGACCTTAGCACAGTGGCAAATAATACTTGTTCTACTTGTTATGTCCACGATATGTATGTAGAAAACCATATCGGATATGCATCTCACGGTTGGGAAGAAGCTTTTACGGTATATGATTTTTCAGATCCAAACAATGTAGTTTATAAAAATACAATACAACTTTCAGGTTATAATCACAGTAGTTGGGTAGATGACTCTAGAGAATATGCCTATGTAGCTAGTGAAGTGCCTTCTGGCATACCTATGGAAACAGTCGAACTCACAAACCTGAATAGTCCAGTAAATAATTTATCAAGTGCTGGTAGTTTTATCGATGATATCACAGATGTTGGAACTACACCACACAATCCTTTTGTATGTGGAGACTATCTATTTATTTCATACTATGAGGACGGAGTAAAAGTATATGATATAACCGATCCGTCTACCCCAGCATTACAAGGATATTACGATACCGATCCATCAAATAATTATGGTTGTTGGGGAGTATATCCCTATTTAGAATCGGGCTGTATACTCGCTTCAGATATCGTCAATGGATTATTTACTTTAGAAAGTACAACTGCTGGTGTAACTGGAAATTGTTCTGGTGAGTGCCCTGTTGTAACTTCTGTTATTGCAGATGTAACTACAAATCAATGTGATAGTGGTAATGGAGTTCCAGTAAATTATGCAGCTACTATAAGTATTGGAGTAAATGGCGTTGATTACGAGATCATCTGGAGAGTTGATGGTGTTGTTCAAGCTACAACAACTGACAACTTATCGATTACTATAAATGTGCCTACTAGTTGTTCTTCAATTAAATCACCAGAAGTTACAGCTTTATTAAGATGTTTTCCAAACCAAACTACCCCGGATGCAGAAGTACAAGTAAGTTCTCCTCCATTCAGTGTATTTCCTATTCCTGTTCTAGGAATAGATTATACTATTTCGAACAATAATTGTTCTGTTTCTATAACTGACTTATGTGGATCACTAGACATAACAAATGATCAAGGAGGTGGAAATACTTTCACATTAGCTCCTGGATCATCAGATACAGATGTAGTTTTTACAATCATGTCAGATGCGCTAGCTCCGGCTACTTGTTCTTCTACAGAAACTCTTACGGCCTCATGTCCATGTACTGATATATTAAATCTTGCAGGATTAGCCTTTGGTGTAAGAGACTATGAAGCAACAGATTATATTAGCTCAACTCAAACTATTGTTAACGGATCTAAAATTGATTATGATGCCGTTAACTTTGTTGAACTAAATCAAGGTTTTGAAGTTAAATTAGGTGCTGAATTCATGGCATTTATCGACGGATGTAACCAAGGTGGAGGTGGAATAAATGTGAATACAGAAACATCTAAAGAAATTAATAAATAATCAATCCTACTTTTGTGCGACATTTTTATATTTAATTCGTTGATACTATGGAATTTAGATACTTTCGCCGCTAATATTACTATAAACTGGTTCAATGAGATATATTTTAATGTTTATTTGTTTTGGTTCAGTAGAATTTCTCTTCAGTCAGAATTCATCAAATATGGAGTTATTGGGCACTTTTGACCCAATAAGCAATGGATACAATGATATCTGGGGCTACGTGGACTCTGAAGACAATGAATATGCAATTATTGGAACTAAAGGTGGTATCTATTTCGTAGATGTGACCGAATGTGATAATCCTCAACTAGTTTATCAATTTAATGGAAGTGGTTTCGAGTGGTGGAGAGATTTCAAGGCATATAAAGATTATGTCTATGCCGTCATGGACTTTGGAAATGAGGGAATGCATGTATTCGATATGAGTGCATTACCTGATGGAAATATAGTTAAGGTAGCCACACACACCAATGATTTTTTAGACGCTCATAATATTTTTATCGACGAAGAAAATCACAAATTATATGCGATAGATTTATTTCATCCTTCTTATGGAGATAAAGATATTGCTATCTACGATCTACAAGCTAATCCTGCCAACCCAACGCTACTATACGAAGGCTATTTAGGTGGAGGTGGAATACATGACGCAAATGCGAAGGATGATATTCTATACACTTCACATTATAACGACGCAAAGGTAGAAGTATATAATGTAAGTCACTTGAGCGTGAGTAATTCAAACTCGCAAAACACTCCAATACAACTTGAATCTTTAAGTGGAATATATGGCGCACACTCCACATGGAATGATACTAATGATGCATATTCCTATGTTGCCGCAGAAGTCCCAAATCAGCCATTTAAAATACTTGATTTAGCTAATTTGCCATCGACGAACGACATAACGACAGTGAAAGTCCCTGGCACAAATACTGATAAAACATTCTGGGACCCATTAGAATCAGGGTCCGGTCTGATTGCACATAATCCATTTGCATTAAATAATTTCCTATATATATCACATTATGAAGATGGTGTGAAAGTATATGACATTTCGGATGAAAAAAACCCTCAAGTCGCTGCTTATTGCGATATATATCCACAGAATGATGGAAATGGCTACAGTGGATTTTTCGGTACATGGGGCGTTTATCCTTTTCTACCTTCAGGATGTATCATTGCTTCGGATGATACGAATGGCTTAAACACAATGCAGTTAAGTCCTGATATTTCAGATACTTGTACCCCAATATTAAATCTACCTAATAATATAAGTAGTGATACATATTCCGCTTCAAACTATATTAAATCTGATGGTTATATTTCTGGTAATACAGTAAAATACCAAGCAGAAGATTACATAAATCTGAATATTGGTTTCGAGGTACCATTAGGAAGAGATTTTGAAGCTACCATTGAGCCCTGTATTCCCAATAATTAATTTCTTTTCCTAGCCATCTCAAAGTAAATTAAGAATTTGGTTTGTGCTTTAATAAAAAATAACGCTAACTAGTACTACGAACTTTAAAACTAAGTTTTTCGGTTTGAAAGCATTGAGTGTTACTCTCATACACTTCAAAATGTCCCTAAATTTTTATTCTAAGGATTTGGTTAAAAGTCCATTGACATAGATTGGATAAGGAATTTAATAGATATCCGTATTTAAAGCTGGGAAAAACTACAATACATTGAAAAATTACAAGCTAAACGGGGGCCTCCTATAAAACAACATTATGTATAAAATAACAAATAACTTCTTGGCAATATCTAACCTGAATTTTTGCATTTATAGGTTAGCTATATCCTTATCATTAATTTTTGAACAATCATACAAAGAAAATCTATGGCCTACAAAATTTTTATACTAACGAATTAGACTCTTCTTCCTAATTCGACGCTCCTCAGGTTCCATATCTTCAACTTAGAGCATAATCCTCACAAAATATTATTTGCTTTCTATTTACTAGGCAACGACTTCGTCCAACATATAATTTATCCGTTCCGGTTCATTCCTTTGAATGTACTCGTACATTCATCCGCTTGTGGCGCAACCAGTAATTCATATGCTGGGTCGTACCGATCACACGAAGTCCTATTTATTAGTGTCGGTTGTTTAGTTCTTTGACGCAATTTCTTTAATCCAACTTAAACCTATCATAGGCGGAGACCAAGCATCATCATTGTTTATCGGTAAAAATAGATAAAGACCAAATTTACCTTTGTCAGTAACTTTATATTTAGTAGATATTCCAAGACCGTTATGCAAAAGAAAATTGGTGTTTGAATATTCTCTTTCAAAACCCACATTGGTATTAACTAATTTTCCCTTTGTAATTGCGATACTTGTTCCAACCGGTAATTCTAAAGCAAAATCAAATCGCCTTACAGAAAAATTGTATCCCAAAAAAACATAAGGAATAATTCTCAAATCAATATCATTTTCAAGTTTTGATTCGGAGGTTATCTCACCGACAAAGTCGGCATAAACAGTTAAACCGAATCCACCGTAAAAATAATTTTTTGCTTTACTTAAAGGGAAGTTTACTTTTGAATACACACCATAATAAAGGGCTTCCGAACCAGCAGTAGCAAGACCTAATTCAAATTCAATTAAATTTTTATCTACATCTTGACCAAGAATACTATTTGTATAAAAAATGCAAACAAAAGCAATTGTAATTATTTTAATTAAATACATAAGATAACGCTTTTTCATAGGTTGCATAATCTGAGCGAGAGTGTCCAAATTTCTCTAGTAGCTCACTGTACAAATCTAGATTCTGAAATTCTCTATTTTCTAATCGTTCATTCATTTCTGCAAAAGATGCTATCATAACTCCTCCTTCTAGAGACCCCATAGTTGTATATACTTTCACAGCTAAGTCATCGTGAGCCTGTGCATAATTTTCCTCAAATTCAAACAAAACACCTGAGTCATACCAAAAAGATGAAGCAACAGGTATAAACTTATTGAAGGGATTATTTTCTCTTTCTTGAAATAAGGCAAAGAGGGTAAAAAGACCACCAAAGGAGTGACCCATTAGTGTTTTTGTATTAAAAGGATTAATTGCGTAAGTATCTTCGAGTTGTGGTATCAGCTCTACTTGAATGAATTCATAAAAGTCTGCTGCACCTCCAGATATATCATAGTCCTCTGTAATTGTTGGAGTGTAATCTCGATTCCTTTTTTCGTCATTTAACTTTTCAGATCCATATCCGATTCCAACAAAGATCACATCAGGAATATTTCCTTGATTTATTTCATTTGAAACAATTCCTGACATGGTTTCAAATTCGTTGTCCCCATCAAGCCCAATTATCAATGGATATTCATTATTTGTACCATCATAATCAGGAGGTAGATAAACGAAAATTGTAAATTCATCATTAATGACTGATGATTCGATTGTAAACTTTTCGGTAGTGCCAAGTATATCATATTCGTACTTGTTACAACCAAGCAGACAAAAAAGCAAAATAATTAATTGGATTCTTTTCATTGTTTTTTCTTTTATGGACACTAACGGATAATTATATGTAGCGACTCGGTGACGAAGGAGACGATATGTGATCATCTATATTGTTATAGCCAGTTTGCCAACATTTAATTTATCCGTTCCGGTTTATTTCTTTGAATGTACACGTACAATCATCCGCTTGTGGCGGAATCAGTCATTCATATGCTGGGTCGTACCGACCACACGAAGTCCTATTTATTATGACTTGGACTTTCTATTACTCAAATTGGGTTATTAAGTCTATTCGTTCATGCAATATTCTTATAACGTAACAATAATTCTCAGCTGTTCTGAAGAAAATCAAATGTCGCTTTGAATTTAATTTTCTATAATTTCCCTTTTTATAGTAATAAACAGAACCAATTTCTGGATTACTCAAAATCATTTCAAACGAAGCATATAGATCATCATGATATTTTTCAGCTTGAGATAAATTCCAAGTTATTAAGGTATAGTCATAGATCTCTTCTAAATCAATTTCTGCTTGTGGACTAAGAAGTAATTTAAGCATCAATTTTATATTTCTTCCTCATTCTCAATTTGAACTTTTCAGTATCAAATGGTTTAGGATCTCCACTCTTTTCCCCGGTTGTTAATGCTTTATTGATTGCTTTAATTTTGCTTTTTTCAATTTCAAGTAATCTTAAACCACTACGAAGAACTTCGCTTGCTGAAGTATATCTTCCTGATTTAATTTCATTTTGTATGAAATCATCAAAATGATCACCTAAAATAATTGAAGTGTTTTTAGCCATAAAATCAAATTTGATTCAATATACCACATTCTGGTATATGTTCCAAATCATTTACCCTGATGCATGCTAACGGATCGGTGATATATGGCGGATTTGGCGATAGCCAATCTGACATGATTATCGCTTGTTAGCAACTGCCTTTCCCGATTTTAATGTTGATAAATATTATAAACATCAATTCTCTCTTTTTTTTCAAGGCGAGTGTTTAAATCTAACATTGATTGAAAATACATCGTCTAATGATTTTCTCCCTTATTTATCAAAATTAATTCTTTAGTAATTATATCACCAATACGTTTCGATTTATTATATGTCATGAAATGACCGCCGCCTTCTACAACGTATTTTGGATTTTCGATTAAATCTATAGGAAATGTTTTATCCATTTCGCCATGTATTTGAATTAGATTATTGTTAGTTACATTTTCTGGCTTTGCCCAAATTGATAATTGTTTCAAAGCCCATTGCAAATAATTATTAGACTGTTTATTCACCATATCAATTACTAAATCTTTTTCTTCTTTCTTAACATAATCATATTTAGTTCCCCAATATCGGATTGTGTTCGCTGTAAGTTCTTTTGAAAATAATTTATATAGTCTAAATGGTTTCATAATTTTAAAATGAAATGGATTTTCTTTTCTATCCTTAATACTTGAAATTAGAATTGTATTTTTTATTGAGATGAGCGATGATATTTCTTGACAAATAATCCCTCCAAATGAATGACCAATTAACACAGTATTGGATTCTTTACTGTCGATTTTTGAAGAAAGCCTTTTTGAATAAGACTGGATTGTCTCATTTTTTAAAGGGTCAATCCAGTTTATTGTTTCGACATCATACTTTTCGAGTTTCAAGTTTCGAAACATTCGTTCGTCAAATCCAAGTCCTGGAATCAAGTATACTTTCATTTTTTTAGGTGTATTATAAGGGAGTAGGTTTACACTTCTTCTGGGACATAGTTTACATTTTTAATCTTGTTAGACTTAATTATTGTTCCTTGTCTTTAAAGTCCCTTTCATCAAAGTATCCTAAAAGTACATTGCGGTAATAGACATTCCAAATTCCATCCCCTGTTTCTTGTTCACCTACATATCTGCCTATTGCTCCTCTTGATATAAATATACAATGATAAGCTCCCCATCTTGCCGCTCCATTTTTATATACTATAATTTTATTCGTGTGAAAGGCATAGTCATACTTTGTCGCTTTTTCATTAAACAACTTTTTTGTTCTCGTATGGCTTGTCGCGGGTGTCTGCATATTGAGTGCCTCATGAGGTCGAACTTCGTTGTATTCAATCCTAAAGTTATCCATTACTCCTTGCTGCTTACTGAGTGTAGTTTCTATTCGTTTCTTACCATAGGCCTTTAAGTCTCTATGCATCCGCTTATGCCTTCCTTTCTGCTGGGGTGACGCTGGATCCGAAAATACGGATACTATTCCTTGATCTATTAGCCAATAACATAATCTCGTATACCGACATATTGCCTTTGTATTTCCAAATGGACTACCATTATCCGAATGTATAAAATCAGGTAACCCATACTCTCTAAATATATCTGTATATGACTGTTTTACAGAGGTATATGTCACTCGATAATGACAATCTATTCCAAGTATAATTCTACTCTTGGAATCACATACTGTCAACGGACAACAATACCTCCCATTCTTTATTTTGAACTTACCTTTGTAATCCGCACTCCATATTTCATAACATTCACTTGGATCAAATTTTGGATATTTCTTCCCTACTCAAGCTGTGCGCTTCCTCCTCTTCTTTACTAAATCTTTACGTTTTAGTATCGCATTAATTGTCATCTCCGATGGAATCAATTCTTCCTTGAAATATTTTTGAAGCATTGTTCTAAATTTTCGCGCTCTCCAATCTTCATGTTTACCTCTTAACTTGACGATCTTCTCTTCTATAATCTGCGGCGTCTTATTCGGTGAGGTTTTTGACTTTGTTGATTTTGAAACAAAACTTTTCTCACCTTCTTTTTTTGTAAGCGTTGATTAAATTATAGACGGTAACCCTTGATATACCAAAACTATTACACAGACCTGATACTGTAAATTCTTTGCTCAGCCACATTCTTATAAACCTTTCTTTTTGTTCCATTACACTTTCATTTTGCCAACTCATTTTTTACTCTTTCAAGTAAAAAAGTCGTTCCAAAAAGTGTAAACCTTGTCCCTTTATAAGTGTAAACTATGTCCCTTTACTGTACCCTTTTGCATATAACGGATAATGATATCTGACGTATTCCGCGTAG
>Ga0209828_1000221_pt1 | contig 55470 bp, 56 predicted proteins | sample MaitaG_FD_187429 | JGI IMG/M metagenome (GOLD analysis project Ga0209828, IMG submission 187429) | Marine algal microbial communities from Maine, USA - Maine_Asex2 metaG (SPAdes) (version 2) | ecosystem: Host-associated > Algae > Red algae > Unclassified | place: Maine, USA | collected 2015-01-05
CCTTGCACCAACCCCTAGAAACCAAGCAGGCACCGTGACGTTTGCGCCGTGACGTTAGCGACGGTGGGTTGGGGGGATGCCGAAGGTTTGTTCGCAGCTAGGGTAGGCGTGTCGGTGCCGGTGTTGCCCCCGGGGGCCTCACTGCTCGTTCAGACTCTCCACCAACTGCTCGTACAGTGGTCGCAAATCGCCTGACAGCACCGCTGGGTCAATCACATCGAGATCAGACTTGGCGCCTTCTGCGTCGCCCTGAACCAATCGGGCATCGGCTCGATACAGGCGAATCGCTGGGGACTCGGGATCGATGCTCACCGCCTCGTCGAGGAAACCCAAAGACTCTTCGGCGAGCTCAGGGAACTGCGTGAACATGCCTGAATCGCGAGCGAGCTGACCCTTTCCAACCAGCGCAATAATCTGTGCTGGGTCCTGTGCGAGCACAGCATCGAACGTCGCTATGGCGAGCAGGTTTTCACCCGTCTGAGAAAGCAGTGCACCTGCGCGAGCGACGTCGTTGAGAGGCGCACGAATACCGTTCAGCGACACCTGATCACCGCCGCTGAATCGTTCACGAATCTGCCCGGCTACAACAGACGCCCGCAGGTCAGAAGCAGCAATGATGCCGAGCATGTCGTCGGGCACCTCAAGTTCGTCGAGGACATCGATCTCTGCCGCGGCCCCGTCATGGTCGCCGACGTCTTCTAGCAGGATCGCCCGAAAGACTCGGGCGTCAGGAAACTCCCCGTCGACAGCAACCGCTTCGCCAAGATCAAGCAGTCCTGCGTCGGTGTCGCCAAGGCGAGCGGTGAGCCAACCGCGATAGGTCAGGGCCTCGACATTGGCGGGCGAAATGTTCAGCACCTCGCTATAGATCTCGATGGCCTCGGGCCACTGACCCTCTCGGGTAAGCACATCGGCTTCAGACAACAGTCCGACCGACGACTGACGAATATCGCCCGTGGTGCTGTCTTCGGGACTGCGAAATCCAGAGGCGCGGGCGAGCAATACGCCGGCCACAAGGGCGAGGGCGAGGAACGTACCGATGGTCACCCATCGTTGGCGCGGGCTCAGCCGATTGTCGATCGACGCGAACGCACTGCGTTGTTCGTCGATTGACCTCGCAACCTCGGCTAAGCGACGGGTGTAGTCGTTGGACAACGAGCTGTGGTCACGCTCGTCGAGGTCACCGGCAGCAAACTCGGCATCGAGATCATCGAGTGACCGCAGCAAGAATTCGCGCTCGCGTTCGAGCCCGGCAAGCTCATCAGCGTCGAGCGTACGTGCTCGACCGGAACCGCTCACGACTGTTGCTTTCTCAGTTTGGCTACGAGCTGGCGATCGGCATCGCTGGCTTCGACGATGTCGTTGGATTCCCCACGCCACCGCTGGAACGCCAACGCAATGGCCGCAGCCGCAAGCGCTGCGGCCACGACAGGCACGATCCATACGAGACCGGCAAACCCACCCGCGTCGGGGGTCAAGACGATCGAGCGGCCGAATCGGTCGATGTAGACCTGACGGATCTCGTCATCGCTCTCCCCCGCTGCGATACGGGTACGAATGTCCGCTCGGATCTCTCGGGCAATGGCCACGTTCGACTCAGCGACCGATTGACCACGACATTGCGGGCAACGGATCGTTGCAGCGAGCTGCGCGGCTTGTTCGCCGCTGGTCGAAGGGCCCGAGTCCCCGAGCGAGCCAACTACCAGCGCCGCCGTTGCCACGATCGCCATGAGTGTCCACGACAGCCAGCGCCATTGCCGCGCGAGTCCAAGCTTTTGCGCCATGACCTAGTTCGCGCCCTGCTCGAACGAGGTGATGACCTGGTCAAGGCCATCGGCGGTCACGCCGTTGGCACCCACCCATTTCTGAACTACTCGGCCGCTTGGTGACACCAAGAGCGTCTCGGGCACTGCAGTGACCCCGTAGTCGATGGCGATCGACCCGGTTCCCTCTACCAACGTTGGCCACTCCCCGCCCAGCTCGTTGAAGAACTTGGCTGCGTTGGCCTCGGTGTCGCCGAACATGACACTCACAAGTTGCACGCCGTCGCCGTTGTGGCGACGAGTGAACTCGACAAGTTCAGGGTGTTCGACGCGACAGCCGATGCACCATGAGGCGAAGAAGTTGACGACAACCCAGTCACCGCGTTCGTCCCATAGCGAGTACGAGCCGCCGTCGAGCGTGGGACCTTGAATCTCGGGCCCGACATCGCCAAGGATCTCGAAGTTGATCGAGTCGGTTCGTTGCGTATCACTGAACGCAAGCAGGCCGATGAATAGCGCAAGCACCACGCCGACGATCAAGGCGACGATGGCTGACCAGTTACGTCCAGTCGACTCGGCTGTCATGCAACGGCGCTCGCAGTGGGTGCAGACACTGGGTCGGTTGGACGGCGATGCATTCGGTGCGGAAACGCAGAGAACACCGTGCCGACCGCCATGAGAACGCCGCCTACCCACAGCCAGGCAATCAGGGGTTGGGTCGTGACTCGCACCACGACTTCGGACTCGCCTTGGGGCAACGTGATCAGAGCTACCTGGGTGTCACGGGTGATCCCGCCGCGGGTGTCTGGCGTACCGATCGACTGCCCGCTGAAGAACTGGCTGATCGCTGGCCGCAGCTCTTGTCCGTCGACAATAATGACGGCGGCGGTGACACGCTTCTCAGCGAGCGTCTCCACCGCAAGGCCCTCGTAGGTATATGAGCTGTCTGCGAACTCGACGGTTTCACCCTTGTCGATCGTGAACTCAGCCTGGCGCAGGTAGCTATTGCTTGCGGCGAAGGCGACCGCCACGATGATGACGCCGAGGTGCACGATCATGCCGCCGTTGGTTCGACCAACGAGACCTCGCCAACCGTTGCGTCGAGTGGCAAGAATGATCTGGCGCAACGCAGCGCCAGCGGCGAATCCCGCAAGGGCAAATGCGATCAGTGGTGTCAGCCCGCGCGCTCCTAACAGGACGGCACCCACCAGCGATGAAACACCGGCCCACGCGGGCCATTCAAGCCGGGTTCGCAGAAGTTCGCCGCTTGCCTTGCGCCACGGCAGAACCGGAGCAACAGCCATGAGAAAGAGCATGACCATTCCCACGGGCATCGTCATGCGCTCAAAGTACGGCACACCAACCGAGATCCGCTCGTCTTGAACAGCTTCAACGATTAGCGGGAACACGGTTCCCAGCAAGATCACGAACGCGAACACCGCAAAGAGCAGGTTGTTTGCCAGAAACGAACCCTCTCGGCTTAGCGGTGAATCGATCTTGCCTGGCGCGCGCAGACGCTCACCACGCCAACCAATCAATCCAATAGCAACGGCTGCGATAACGCCGAAGAACACAAGGAAGGCCGGACCGATGGAACTCTCACTAAAGGCGTGCACCGATTCGAGCACTCCTGATCGGGTGATGAACGTGCCCAGAATCGTGAGCGCAAACGTGGCGCACAGCAGCGAGATGTTCCAGACCCGCAACATGCCCCGTCGTTCTTGGATCATGACGGAGTGCAAGTACGCCGTGCCAGTAAGCCACGGCAGGAACGACGCGTTCTCAACCGGATCCCAACCCCAATAGCCGCCCCAACCGAGGACGTCGTAACTCCACCATGCGCCAAGGACGATGCCGAGCGTCAGGAATCCCCACGCAAACAGTGTCCAGCGTCGAGTCTCAACAAGCCATCCTTCGCCGACGCGCCCGGTAATCAAGGCAGCGATTGCAAACGCGAACGGCACGGTGAAGCCAACGTAGCCCAGGTACAGCATGGGCGGATGCACCGCCATTAGAACGTTGTTCTGCAGCAGTGGGTTGGGTCCTGGCCCGTCGACGAATCCCTGGGGAAGCGTTACTTGCTGGAATGGGTCGGCGGGACCCAACATGAGTCCGAAGAAGAACGCCACGACAGCAAGCACGACGACGAGAGCCCACGTCACGAGTGGATCAGCGATGCGATTGCGGAACTTGGTGAGCACGACGCTTAGGTAGCCGGCGAGCACCAGGCCCCACAGCAATATGGAGCCTTCGAGAGATGCCCATGCGGTGGCGAAGTTGTATAGCGGCGGGGTGCGGTGGCTGCCATTGTCAAACACGTACTTGACCGTGAAGTCACGGGTGATCAAGGCTCGCTCGAGGGCAACGAAGGAAATGACTGCGCCAAAGAGCACGAGCCAGGCGACACGTGTTCCAGTTCTGCGAAGCCGGTCATCGTTCGTGCGCTGAGCAACGAGCAAGGTCAGCGCCGCCACGAGTGACGCAGCAAATGCCAAGACGACCCCGGCGTCGCCCACCGCAACGTTCAGACTCATGATTCGGGCGCGAACCCGCCTCGCTCTGCATCTTGTATCCGCTCATCATTGTCATTGCGGTACTCGTTGTCGTGTTTGACCACCATGTCCGTGCTCATGAAATGCCACCCATCGTTCGCGCCCTGGCTGACCTCGGACACGCCAGCGGGCAGCCCGGAGACCCAGGTGCCCTCAAGTACGACCGGAACGCCTGGCTGGAAGAGCTCAGCGGGTGAACCTACGTGAACGACATCGACCACGCTGCCTCCAAACGAGATGGGAAACACTACGCCGACTTCTTGACGACCGTCGCGGTCGATCTCGGTCGAGATTGGAGCACCGAACGGTGTGCCTTGCACTCGAAATCGTTGATCGACGAGCTCTTCGCGTCGCTCGATTGCTTCGTCGGCGTTGTAGAAGAAAAGCGCAGCGTCGCCCAGCGTGCGGAGCAAAACGAAGCCGAGTCCAGCGACGACCAGTACGAGTAGTAATGCAGGCAGCATTCGCCGGCGCCCGGTGGGTAGGTCGGCGGCCTCGCGCGGGGTGAGATCAAGTGGTACACGATCAGCCGCAGCGTCGCCACCGTCTCGTGGGTCCGTGTCAGTCATCGGTCGAAATCCAACGTTGGCGGTCCGCTGGTACACGCGCCTCAATTGCCTTGCTCCGTCGCATCAGCGACGCTGCATAGAGACCAATCGTCATTAGCGGAATTCCCCAGCCTGCGATCAGATAGCCGATGTGTGTGAGTGCAACGACGGTCATTGTTCTACTTCTGTCTGGTACGGCGTGTGCGTTTGGTCGGTGACTGCGCTCCGGATCGCTTCGGGTGCCTGCGCTCGACGCTCAACAATTGCGGCGGCCAGTCCAACCGTTTCAGCTTGGTGCTCAAGCCATCCGATCCTGAATCGATGGATCATGAGCCATGCGTAGATGGCGATGAATACGAGCATGCCGAAGATCATTGTGAACAGCGTCAAGTCCTCGACCCTCAGCTCTTGCAGCGTCGATTGCTGATGAAGGGTGCGGTTCTCCCACCATTCAACGGACTTGTACACAATCGGGATGTTGATCGCGCCGATGATGCCGACAACAGCGCTGCGGCGGGCTCGGATTTGCGGATCGGTGATTGTCCGGCGGTAGGCCAGATAGCCGACGAAGATCAAGAACAAGATCACAGTGGTCATCAGGCGAACATCGCCCCACTCCCACCAGGTGTTCCAGATCGGGCGGCCCCATATGGATCCGGTGATCAGTGTGAGTGCACAAAAGACAGTGCCGATCTCGGCGGAGGCTGCGGCCGTGTTGTCCCACCAAGTTGACTTGTTGCGCAGCACGATGATGCTGCCAACGGCGTTCACGATGAACGCAAGATATGTCACGATCGCCACGGGGAAGTGCACGTACAGCAGCCGGACCGCGTCGAACTGACCCGTCACAATATTGGTGGCCTCGTCGACGCGCTCGTCGGGTTCGGTCAAGACAAACGCAAGCACGAGCAGAATCGCAAGGGCGACCAAACAAGCGCCACCGAGGACGCGGGTCGACCGCGAACTGGTGCCCGTTGCGGGCTGCTGATCTGCTTGCGGGCCAGCCGATGTCAACGTCATGCGCGCATCCTCTTGCAGCTATCTCTCATTACGCATCCTCAATCACTACGGCGTACGCGGCCGAACCAATGACGACGTAGATCAGGGCGAACAGGCCAAGCAGCCCGCACCATGACCAGCCGTTGACCGCAGCCGTGCCGAGTCCATCGTCGAACGCTCGCGTCGCTGCAACAAGTACCGGTGCAAGGATGGGCAAAAGCAGCATTGGTAAGATCGTGTCCCGAACCCCCATCCCGACTGCCAGCACGCCATAGAGGCTACCCGCCGCAGCGATAGCCACGGTCGCGGCGAGCGCAGCCGTGACAACAAGCACAGGGTCAGCGAAGCTTGACCGATACAGCACGACAACGCCGATGGCGAGGACTGCCTCGATCGCCACAAGCTGAAGCGCAACGGCCAGAGCTTTTCCACCGAAGAGTTTCCAACCGGGGGTGCCGGAAAGGCGGAGTGCTTCGAATGCCGACGACGATGTCTCAACCGACACCGATCGCTGAATTGCCAAGATGGCGGCGAAGAGTGTCGCGACCCAGAACAAGCCAGGGGTGAAAGCACGCAACGTGCTTCGATCAGCATCGAGCGCCAAGCCAAAGAGCACCAAGATAATTAGCGCAAACGGCAAGACCTGCGTTGCGACGACTTTGGAGCGAGCCTCGATGCGCAGGTCCTTTCGCGCTACTGCCCAGATCTCACGCATTGGGGACCAGCGTCTCGAACTGATGAACGATGCCACCAGCGACGGTTGCGATATGAGTGGCAAGCGGGCGCACCCGCGCAAGCTCGTGCGATGCAACGACGACCGTGGCTCCCGCAGCGATCGCGTCTTCGATCAGCCCATCGACGATGTCGCGCCCTGACTGATCGAGCCCGGCGTGTGGCTCGTCGAGCAGCCATAAACGCGGTCGTCGAAGCGCAACAACGGCGATCGCAGCGCGCCGGCGCTGACCAGTCGAGAGTGTCACCACCCGCTGCTGGGCGAACTCGACCATGCGAACCCGCTTCAGGGCTGCGAGGGTGTCCGCGTCGCTGTGACCTGACAATGTCGCCCAGAAGTCCAGATTCTCCTTAATGGTGAGGTCGTCGTAGAGCATCGTCGCAGGGCTAAGGAGGCCAACCGAGGCCCGCACGCGCCGCTTTTCTATGGTCACATCGTGACCCAGAACGGTCGCCGATCCGCTCTCAAGTGGAGCCAGCCCAGCGAGTAAACGCAACAACGTTGTCTTGCCGGCTCCGTTGGGTCCTTGAACCAAGGTGACCGTGCCGGGAGCAAGCTCTAGATCGAGTCCCGCAAGCGCGGGGAACCGACCAAGAAGCACGACCGCGTTGCGCACGCTGACTGCGTGCGTGGCTTGGACCTTTGTCACCGATGCGAAGGGTATTGCAACCGCTTGAAATCACCGCAGCGAAAGCTCACATAAAGGCCTAGAGAATCTCGCCTACCCGCGCACAACACGGCTGTGAAAAGGTCCATACTGTCAGCCATGAGATTGGCACGGGTACTAGGCGCAATTGGGCGCGGACTGATCAGCGCAGGTGTCATCGTGCTGTTGTTCGTCGCCTACCAACTGTGGGGCACAGGCCTGCAGCACCAGCAAGCACAAAGTGACCTCGACCGCGAGTTCCAAAACTCGGTTGGTGGGGTCGAGGTAGATGGTGACGCCGAGTCACTGGCAGCGGCTGCAGCGGCGAGCCAAGCGTCGATCGGCGTCGGCCAGCTTTTTACGTCGGACCCCGACGTCACGAACAACACCGACGGCGCGGATGACTCGGCCACATCGTCGACCGGACCTTCTGCGGTTGGCGAACCTGGCGCATCGCTCATCGGCGGCGATTTCACCGAGACAGAGCGGCAGGAAATTCTGGCCAAGATCTACCCGGAACCCGGCGAGGCTTTCGCTCGCGTGGTGATCCCGGCGATAAACGTGGACCAGATCAGCGTCGAAGGCGTGTCGGTCGAAGACCTGCGCAAAGGACCAGGCCACTACCAGACGACTCCCAACCCTGGCCAAGCTGGTAATGCGGCTATCGCCGGGCACCGCACAACCTATGGCGCACCGTTCCACCGTGTCGACGAGCTCAACCCAGGCGATCCGATTTTCGTGACGACTGCGCAGGGCACCTTTGAATACCGAGTGAAAGGTTTCGATGACGCCAGCGGTCAAGAGCGTGGCTACTTCATTGTTAGCCCCAGCGAAACCTGGGTGCTCGGCCAAGACCTGGGCGGGAACCTCCTGACCCTTACGGCGTGCCACCCGAAATACAGCGCCCGAGAACGCATCATTGTGCAAGCCGAGCTCGTTGGTGAACCAGTACCTACGATCCCCCGCGAAGAAGCGCTCGATCTTGGAGCATTGACGATCGATTCAGGTTCCGCCGATGAGCGGGCGGCCGAGGCCGACGTTGTCGACGGCGGCGAGATTCCCGAAGAAGAGCGGGTGATCATCGGCGACGATGTCGCTGCCGACGACGATCCAACCGTTGACCCCGACGGCAATCCAATCGATCTCGAAGCCGAGGCCGCAGGCGACCAAGAGGGCGTGGCGATTGACGACGACAGCGCTGACCTGGGTGGCTCTGACGACGCTGGCACAGAAGCAAGCGCCGAAGACGCAAGCACCAGCGAGGACTCTGTACCAGCTGGCGAGGGTGCCGCTGGCCTTGATGAAGTTGAAGTATCGAGCGAAGACAGCGAGCTCACGTCCACCGAATCGCCACTCGGCGACACCGACGACTTCGGCGAAGGACTCAACGGTGACAGGACCAAGATCCGCCCGGCCATTATGTGGGGTATCGCCGGACTCGCTATCTGGATGACTGCTTGGTTCATGGGCCAGCGCATGAACCGCAGATGGACGTTGTACGCCATTGGACTCGTACCGTTCGGTTTCGTTCTTTGGTCAGCCTTCGTCAACGTAGATCAGGCACTTCCGAGCTATTAACACCATCTACGATCTACACAATGTGTCGAGCGAGATTGCTGTTGTTTGTGTGGGTCTTCGCCCTACTGACGGCAGCCTGTTCGGGCGGCAGCGAAGAATCGGCGACCGATCCGCTGGATCTCATCGTTGAGGCGGAACCTACGCCCGAGGCATTCGATGCCAGCGACCCCGAACAGCTCGCTGGTGTATCGACCGATCCAGGCAACATACAAACAGGCGACTGCTTCAACGAGTACCTGTACCGCGACCGCGCGGACTTCTTGCAACAGGTGACCACCCTTGTCGGATGCGATGGCCCCCATGATCGAGAGGCCTACTTCGAGACCGAGTACCCCGCAGACGAAGGCGCACCTCTGCCGCCCGAGGACAATCTGCGACGCTGGGCTGAATCGGCATGCTTGGAAGAGTTCGAGGACTTCGTTGGCCGTGAGTACGTACTGTCGGTGCTGGAGATTGGCGCCATCGTCCCGTCGTTTGATTCATGGACCGAGGAGGATGACCGCAAGATCATCTGTTTTGTGTTTCCAGACGAAGCTGGCCGTCGGCTCAAGTCTTCGGTTGGCGGTTCAAGGCTCTAAGCCATGAGCAATCGCCCGGCACCCGAACTCGAGCTCTCCCACGACTTGGCGCGTTCACTGCTGAAGGACCAGGCGCCCGCACATGTTGACAAGCCGTTGCAAGTCCTGTCTCGTGGCTGGGATAACACGAGCTACTTGCTTGGCGATGACCTCATCGTTCGGCTGCCTCACCGAGCAGTTGCTGCAGACCTGATACGCCATGAACAGCGCTGGCTTCCGACGTTGGCGCCCCACCTTGAACTGCCCATTCCGGTGCCTGTCTGTAGTGGGCATCCTGGTCACGACTATCCGTGGCACTGGTCAATCGTGCCGTTCTATCCCGGTGAAGAGGCAGCGACGGCGACCTTGCGCGACCCCGTTGCGACCGCAATCAAGTTCGGCGAGTTTCTTGCGCAGCTGAACCGCTCTGCTCCGCAGGACTCACCGCCGAATCCCTACCGCGGGTGCCCGTTAGCTGACCGGGCAGACAGCTTCCATGAGCGCCTGCGGCAACTCGATGACCACTACGACCACGCGGCGATACTCGCAGTGTTCCAAGATGCGCTCGCAACACAACCAGCGACTCACCGCTCGTGGCTGCACGGTGATCTGCATACGCGCAACATGGTCGTGCACAACGGCGACCTTTCCGCCGTGATCGATTGGGGCGACATGTGCGCTGGCGATCGAGCAACCGACCTCGCTGGCGCCTACATGTTCGTACCCGACCACATTCCGCCAGTACAAAACTATGCCGGTGGTTCGAATGCAGACTGGGCCCGAGCCCGCGGATGGGCGATTAACTTCGCAGTGATGTACTTGACCGGCAGCGACGACGACCCCGTCATGCAAGCAATCGGTGAACGCCTGCTGGCCACATTGCTCCGCTGAGTCTGATCGCCCACAAACAATGCGGTAACGTCGCAAGATGGCTACAGAGATGATCGAATTCGCTGTTAACGGCACGAACGCACGCGGCTACCTGGCAACCCCTGAGAGCGGCAGCGGTCCTGGCGTGATCGTGCTTCAAGAGTGGTGGGGGCTCGTGCCGCAGATCAAAGCGGTATGTGACCGGCTCGCTGCTCAGGGATACACGGCGCTTGCGCCGGACCTGTACCACGGTGAGATGGCGGGGCACACCGAGATGGATAAGGCGGGTGAGCTGATGACCGGCCTGCCACCCGATCGGGCCGCAAAGGACATGCTCGGCGCCGTCAACGCCTTGCTCGCTCATGACGCCTGCTCAAGTTCGTCGGTGGGCGTCACCGGCTTCTGCATGGGCGGTTTGCTCACGCTTCGGCTGTGTGCTCTTGCTGGCGACCACGTCTCGGTCGCCGCTCCGTTCTATGGCGCGCCGCTCGGCGACGATTCAATCGACTGGTCAAACCTGACCGCAAAGATCGAGGGGCACTTCGCGGCGAGCGACGAGTTCTTCCCGCCTGAAGCCTGCGAGGCGCTGGCCCAGCAACTGCGCGATCTGGGCAAAGACGTTGTCTTCCACGTCTACCCCGGCACCGGCCACGGCTTCACAAACGAAGAGAATCCGATGGGAGCCTGGAACGAAGACGCTACGGCAACCGCGTGGGGTCGCACCCTCGAGCTGCTTGGAACCATTCGCTGAGATGCCCCCTAGCGCAATCGAACGGTTTCCCGCAGCGGCGAGTGAGCACGGCATCGAGTCTCATGTACAGACGTTTCCCCAAGACACGCGAACTGCCGAACATGCTGCGACGGCGCTTGGGTGCGAGCCCGGCCAGATCGTGAAGTCGCTGATCTTTAAAGCCGACGACGAGCTTGTGCTGATATCGGCTTCAGGGTCGAACCGGGTCGACGAGACCAAGGCCGCTCCCCTCTTTGGCGTTGAGAAGCTCGGCAAGGCCAGCGCTGATGAGGCGCGCAATGCGACCGGATTTGCTATCGGCGGTGTGCCACCGTGTGGGCATCCTTCTGCGCTTCGAGCCGCCGTCGATCGCGACCTGCTGGGATGGCCCTCGATCTGGGCTGCGGCGGGCGCGCCCGATGCGGTCTTTGAGCTGACGCCCGAAACCCTGGTTCGAATCACCGACGCACGACCTGCAGATATCGCCCTGGCCACCTGAGCCAGGTACCGTTTACAGCTGCTGATGCTGGAGGACGCATGAACGTTACCGATGCCGTACAAACGCGCAAGACAACCCGGGACTTTCTCCCTGATCCGATTGGCGACGACGTCATTCGAGATCTACTCGAGAAGGCCTCACGAGCGCCGTCGGGTGGCAACGTGCAGCCCTGGAAGATCTGGGTCATCAACGGCGACTCCATGGCCGCGTTTCGTGAACACATGAAAGAAGCTCCACACACCACCGAGATGGAGTACGACATATACCCGCCGAGCCTGTGGGAGCCGCATCGCACGTACCGGTTCACGGTTGGTGAGCAGATGTACGCCACCATCGGTATCGAGCGCGACGACAAAGCCGGACGGCTGAGGCAGTTTGCGCGCAATATGGATTTCTTTGGCGCCCCCGCCTCGCTGTTCTGCTTCATTGACCGCCGCATGGGCCCACCGCAGTGGTCTGACCTTGGCATGTTCCTACAGACATTCATGTTGCTGGCCGAAGAAGCTGGCTATCAGACCTGCCCCCAAGAGGCCTGGGCATCGGCCCACGAGCAAGTCCGCAGCTTTACCGGCGCGCCCAGCGACCTCATGTTGTTCTGCGGGCTCGCGATCGGCAAGGCGAACCATGAACATCCGATTAACTCGCTCGTAAGCGAGCGAGCTGCCGTCGAAGAATTCGCTACCTTTCTGTGAGTAGGATCCGTCTAGGAGTAGGACCTTTCGATGAACAGCGTCCCAGTTATCGATCTCTCTGCGCCTTCTGACGCTGCAATCGCAGCTCTCGACGCCGCGTGCTGCGAACACGGCTTCTTCTTGTTGACAGGACACGGCGCCGACGACTTGATCGCCCGCATGTGGGAACAGGCGGCACGATTCTTCGACGCCGACCCCACAATCCGCGAACCGTTGCGCAGGACCGAAGATAATCCCATGGGGTTCTTTGACCGCGAGCTGACCAAACGCAAGCGCGACCACAAAGCTGTGTTCGACTACCTCGACCCGAATACGCCTGCGCGTGACGCGTTCAATCGCTGGCCACAGGATCTGCCAGGATTCCGCGATGTCATGAGTGAGTTCCATGTGGAGTTCACGAACATTGCTCGCCGCACGCTCACCATGTTGCATGACGTGTTAGGGCTGGGCGAAGCGTCACGGTCACTCATGAGCTTTGACCCAATCAACAGCCCCGTTCGCATCAACCACTATCCGGTTGGTGACCCTGTGCCCGAGGGCGAACGCGATGGGTTGATCGAACTCGGTGAGACGGCGCTTGGCTATCACACCGATCCCGGGGTCATCACGATGCTGCTTCAAGACGCGACAGGCGGGCTCCAAACCCAAGACCGCGCTGGCAGCTGGCTCGATGTTGCACCGGAGCCCGGCACGATCGTCGTGAACCTGGCCGATGCGGTTCAGGTACAAACCAACGACCGCTGGCGGGCAGCCATTCATCGTGTCGTGCCTATGACGACCGAGCGGCGTTTCAGCATCCCATTCTTTGGTAATCCCGCGCGGCATGCAACGATCGGCCCGCTTCCTGAGTTGTCGGCCTCGGCCCGCTATGTGGACTTCGATTGGTCAGAGTTCATGGCCGCCCGAACCGCTGACAACTTTGCCGACTTGGGCAAAGAGGACGCACAAATCAGTGACTATCTCGTAGAGAACATCGACTGGCAAACAATCCGACACCGAAGCTGAGCGCTGCACCGCCGGGTCCAACAGCGACACAACAGACTCGTTCGCCTACGAAGCTGTTCCGGCACCTCCTGTGACATCGCGACCGTGTCAATCACAATCGTTGCGCAATGTGACGCAAGGACATCACCATCGACCTGAACCTCGGCCAGGTTCCAACAAGCGGCGATGACGTGATCGTTGGCACGTCCGGCAACGACCTCATCGATGCGTTGGCTGGCAATGACACCGTGCCCGGACACCGTGCGCGGACACCGTGCGCGCAGGAAACGGTGACGACATCGTGCTCGGCGGAATGGCCGCCGACACCACCTGCGAAACCATCTTCGGAATCCGATAACAAGACCACGGTGCCCGCTCAGCCCAACGAGGCCACTACCGTGATCGCAATGAAGTTCATGGCAGCGCAAACGGCCGACAACTTCGCTGACGTGGTCAACGAAGATGCCCAGATCAGCGACTACCTCGTAGAGAGAGCATCGTCTAACTGTGGACCTTAATGAAATCCAGTTGGCGCTGACCTACGACGACGTCTTGATCGTGCCGCAGCGCTCATCGATCCGATCTAGGTCACAGGTCAGCCTTGCATCCCAGCTCACCCGCGAAATCTCCATGCAGACTCCACTGCTCGCCGCAAACATGGACACCGTGTGCGGCTGGGAGATGGCAGCGACCATGGCCAAACTCGGCGGGCTCGGTGTCATTCACCGCTTCCTCCCAATTGACGCTCAGCAAGCCGAGGTCCGCAAAGCGTCTGAAGCGTGCGATGGAGGAACGATCGGCGCTGCCATTGGTACCGACCACGACATGATCGAGCGTGCGACCGCTTGCGCCGACGCGGGAGCGCAGGTCGTTGTACTCGACATCGCTCACGGCCATGCCGAACACGCGATCGAAGGTGTCGTGCGACTCAAAGCCGAAGCACCGCAGGTGCAGGTCATTGCTGGCAATGTTGCCACCGCCGCGGGCGCACTCGACCTCGCCGAAGCAGGCGCCGATGCCATCAAGGTCGGCGTAGGTCCTGGCGGCGTGTGCACGACCCGCCTGGTCGCCGGTGTGGGCGTTCCACAGCTCACCGCTGTGAGCGATGCGGTAAATGCCAACTGTGGTGTTCCAATCATCGCCGACGGCGGCATCCGCACTTCTGGCGACATCGCCAAAGCGCTCGCCGTTGGCGCTGACAGTGTCATGATCGGATCCATGTTCGCCGGAACCAAGGAAGCACCTGGCGAAGTCGAACAGACTGAACGTGGTCTGTTCAAACGAGTGCGTGGCATGGCGTCGCGCGAAGCCGCTGAGCAGCGGGCAGCGCGTGCTGGTGAGGAGCTCGACGACGAGTACTTCGAGCATCGCGCAGCTGAGGGTGTCGAAGGACTCGTGCCCTACCGAGGTTCGGTCGTACTGCTCGTAAACGAACTCATGGCAGGGCTTAAGAGTTCGATGTCGTACTCGAACTCGGCGAGCCTTGAACAGTTCCGAGCGAACGTCAAGATGGTGCGCATCACCGGCGCTGGCCTGAACGAGAACCACCCCCACGCCACCACCTAACCAGATGCCAAACGTTGCTCGTCAGGCTCGTTAGTCGTGAGCTGCTTTGAGGCCGGCCAGCACGCGAGATGGCGTTAGCGGAAACTCGTTGAACCAGACGCCGGTGGCATCGTGGAGCGCCGCAACAACTGCCGGCGCGTAGGTCATGTACGGCATCTCAGCGACACCGCGGGCGCCGAACGGGCCCAGAGGGTCACTGAGTTCGAGAACAACGCTCTCGACCTCGACGGGAACATCACCGATGCCGGGGATCAAGTACGACGAGAATCGCGGGTTGCGAATCATGCCGTCGACGACCTGGAGATTCTCGCTCAGCACATAGCCGTGCGCCTGAACGACGGCGCCTTCGATCTGGCCACGCAACAGCTCTGGATTGATTGTGCGTCCAACGTCGTGGGTCGACACCACACGGTCTATTCGAATGTGTCCCGTCTCAATGTCCACGGTCAACTCGACTGCCTGCGCCATGTAGCCGTAGCTAAAGTTTGGTTGACCAGCGCCGGTCTCCGGGTCGAGTGCCTCGGTCTCTGGGGGGACATACCGCACGTGCCCGATTGCCGGTCGTTCACCTTCGGCCCATTGTTTGGCTGCTGCCTCGGCGGCATTTACGATTGAGTTGCCGGCCATGAACGTGAGACGACTCGCCGACGCCGAGCCCGAGTCGCCCGTGTTCGTCGTGTCACTGAAGTGTCCAGCAACGTCGTCGAGCGTCACGCCCGTTGCTTCGGCAGCCATCTGCAAGAAGGCCTGGTGCGCGCCCTGGCCGACCTCGGCGCCAGCGTGATAGAGATCGGCGCGCTGCGGGTCAGTGTCGTCGACCTCGCCGTGCAGATGAATCTCGGCCTCGCACCGTTCGGGAAACCCGAACGAGAAACCGACATTCTTTGCTCCTGCCGCAAATCCTCGCCCCCGACGAACTGCGTTGGGGTCAGCAGGCAACGAGGCGAACGGCGAGAACGGTTCGCCTGGCTGTAGTTCCTCGTGAAAGCTCGAGCGTTCGGCGCAGGCATCGATCACCTGCGGCAGCGAAACACCCGCAGGAAGTACAGCGCCGGTGATTCCTTCGCTGCCTTCGTCGGCTTGGTTGCGACGCCGAAGCTCAACCGGATCTAAACCGAGTGCATCTGCAAGTCGGTTCATCTGCATCTCGGCGACAAACGCTCCCTGGGGGCCACCGAAGCCCCGGAACGCGCCACCGGGCGGGCTTGTGGTGTATACAGCAAAGCTGTCGATCGTTGCGTTTGGGATCTCGTACGGTCCAGCGACACAGAGGTGGGCGTTGCCAAGCACCTTGTTCGAGGTGTAGTTGTACGCGCCAGCGTCGAGATGCACCGTGGCCTCGACACCAACGATCTTGCCGAACTCATCGGCACCAAGTCGGGCGTGGATCTGACCTCGATGGCGCTTGTGGTGCCCAACGATCGATTCTTCTCGGCTCCACTGGCAGCGCACAGATCGCGCAATGCCCATGCTCGCAAGCTTTTGTGCCGCGAGTGCCATGACGATCTGCACCGACATGTCTTCGCGTCCCCCAAACGCGCCACCGATCGCCGGATAGATCACGCGCACCTGGTCGGGTTCAAGGCCAAGAGCATGAGCGATTTGCTCTTGGTCCTCGTGGGTCCACTGACCTGCGACCTCGACGGTCACCCTGCCGCTGGCATCGATCCAAGCAGTCGCCGCCTCGGGCTGGAGATACGCGTGCTCTTGGTACGGCACGACGTACCGCTCGTCGATAACCACATGGGCGTTGGCGAGTGCCGCGGCGCTATCACCGCGGCGGATCTTGAGATGGTGGTAACTATTCGTTCCGTCTTCGGGGTGCACAAGAACGTTGTCGCTCAGGGCGGCGTTGACGTCGGGAACTAGCGGCAGTTGTTCCCACTCGACCAGGAGCGCCCCGGCGCCTTGTTCGGCGGCCTCGAACGTCTCGGCCACGACGATGGCGAGGTGGTCGGCTTCCCATCGACTTACCGTGGTGTCCAATGGCACGCCGGGTGACGCGACGGGCCCAATCAGCACAGGCTGGTCTGGTTTGGTCAACCCGTACTCGTTGACGGGGACGTCGGCAGCAGTGAGCACGGTGACAACGCCGTCGGTAGCTTTGGCAGCAGTTGTGTCGAGATGCAGCAACCGGGCATGTGCCTGACCGGTGAACACGATCTTTGCGATCAACGCACCGGCGTCTTGGCGGTCACCCGGATACATCGCCTGACCGTTGGTTTTGGCCAACGCATCAAATCGAATAGTCGATGAGCCGACTGCCATCAGAACACGCTCATGACAGCATCGATGATGTTGTAATAGCCAGTGCAGCGGCAAAGGTTGCCCGACAGGGCCAACTCGACTTCGTCTCGCGTTGGCACAGAGTCGAGTTCGGCGGCCAACATCTCGACGGCAACGATGAACCCGGGAATGCAGTACCCACATTGCACAGCGAATTTTTCGACGAATGCGTCCTGGACCGGATGGGTTTCGCCATCGGCGGCGAGCCCTTCCACCGTTCCGACCCGGGCCCCATCGGCTTGCGTAGCCGGCACCAGACAACTCATGACCGCTGCTTCGTCGAGGCGTACTGTGCAGGCGCCACACTCCCCTTCGGCGCAGCCCTCTTTCGTGCCGGTACCTGCATTGTCTCGCAGCCAGTCCAGCAGGGATCCCAGCTTGCTGGGTCGACCGGAGAGTTTGGTGCCATTGACCGTCACGGTCACCTCGGCATCCGCCTCGATATCTCGTGTTGGCGTGCTGGTGTGTCGGCGGGAGTCGATCCGAGATGCGAGCAGTGGCACGCGTGACGGCCACCGTTCGTGTTCACGTTCGGCGGCGAGCGCTGCCAGGGCCCGGCTGACGACCGTGACCACAGCATTGCTGCGGTAGTCAGCGGTGGCACGCCCGTCGCCTATGGGCGAGACGCCATCGGCGGCAGCTTCGGCGGCATGGGAGATCGTGCTAGTGGTGAGGGGCTGGCCGAGCAACTGCTGTGCAGCGACCTCATTGAGTTCAACGGTTGGGCCAACACTGCCAAGTGCAATTCGCGCATCGGTCACGATGCCGTCGGCCGACAACTCAACCACGAACCCAGCGTGCACCACTGAGATCGCCTGAGCTTTGCGGAGCCCGGCCTTGACCCAGATTCCACGGCGATTGCTGTTGAGCAGCGGCACCTGGAACGACTCAATGAGTTCTGTGGGAGTCAGGACGGTCTCGCGGAAGCCGGAATAGAGGTCAGCTATTGGCACGGTCCGGCGGACCACCTGGCCTGGCGACCAACTCGCAATCGAAACCGAAGCGTCCAGTGCCACGAGCGCAGAGATCGTGTCGTTTGCAGGGCTTGCGGTGACCACATTGCCAGCGATCGTGGCACGGTTGCGCAGCTGGGGCGACCCGATCTCAAGACACGCCTGGGCCAGTGGGCGAAGCTGAGTCGGAGCTAGTGCGTCGGCCAGAAGCTGCGCGTGCGTAACACCGGCCCCAAGCGAGCCGGTGCCGGTTGCGTCGTCGTATGTGATTGCGGCGAAGTCTTCGATGCGCGTCAGATCGAGCAGATCGACGTTGTTACCCTGGCCGCTGCGAGCGAGCTCAAGGAGTAGATCTGTAGCGCCAGCCACAGGACGAAGTTTCGGTAGCTCGTTGAGTCGCTGTAGCGCTTCGACAAAACTCGTTGGGCGGTGCAAAGCTCCAACGCTCGTGCCTGGCTGTTGCACCCAATGCAGGTCAATGGGCGTCGCACTCATGTGCGATCTATCCCAGTGAACAAAACGACGACGTGCTCGGCTACCTCGGCGGGCTCAGTAAGCAGACCCGCGAATCCGGCAGTTCCTGTCGAGCACACGTGCACATCGGTGTGCGCATGAGCAAGCACATAGGCCTGTTCGATCGCTGTTTCTGTAGCCACGATTGGATGGCCGTTTGTTTCCCGCGTGCGTTGTAGCAAAGGCATCCAGTCATACGTTATGTCATCGAGGATCCCGGTAGCCAAGCTGTGCGGATCCTGCCAAGGCGTCATGAACTCCGGCGACACTGCTGCTTGGCCTGCGGCGACCCAGCGGTCCCAAGCACGACGCAGCGGGGCGCACCCTTCGGCCTGAACGGGCATGATGCGCGCCGCAGGCAACCCACGAGAAACGGCGGTAGCGAGCGCTCCTCCTCCGACTTGCACGTAGAGCGCATCGACATGATCGGTTTGTTCGGCGATCTCCCAGCCCAGCGTTTGGCCGCCGTCGAACGTGGTCGGCGTGTCGGTTCCCTGGACACTGAAAGCGGCCCCGCCACCGGCGGTCGCCTCTTGAAACCTCAGGTAACACGGGTCGCCCGACTCACCGTGGCGGCGTTCACAGCGGTTCACGGTTGCACCAAGCTCGTGGAGTTGATCGACCACGACTTCGTCTGCCCACGTGGGCACGAAAACATCGAGCTCTCGATCAAGTGCTCGAGCCATGACGGCCGCACCGAGCGCGGCGTTGCCGCAGCTCGCAATCGCAAGCCGCTGCGTCGAGTCGGCGTGGCCACGCCGTTCAACGACCAACCGCTCGATTGCGACACCCATGAGATGGCGCGCCTTGTGCGAGCCGCCGACTCCTCCCGCCTCAACCTTGATCGATAGGGAGCTCTTAACATCACTCGCTGCTGCAAGCGCAGAGCCATCGATGAGCGGCGAGATGGCAAAGCCATGTCCCCAGACCACACGGACTCGTTCGTTGAGATCGGCTACGAGGTCCACAAACTCGTCGTCGGTCAGATCACCACTGGTTACGCCAGCATATGAATCGAGCCGCTCGCGATATCGCAAGAACGGGTTCTGTTCGCCGCTCAGTGGTGTCCCGCCTGATGTCCCGCTCCCTGATGTCCCGCTCCCTGATGTCCCGCTCCCTGATGTCCCGCTCCCTGATGTCCCGCTCCCTGATGTCCCGCTCCCTGATGTCATAGCCAGGTCGCTTAGAGCGTCACGCCGGTCGCAGCGTTGAACTCATCGATCATGGTGTCCCATTGGTCCACAAGTGGACGCAAGCTGTTCCACCAGCTCTGTTCGCGGCGCGCCTCAAAGTCTGGGATCTCAACGCCCTGCTGTTCGACCCAAGTGAAGTAGCCCAAGTTGAACACGCGGTTGCGTTCGATCTCGCCCATCTCCATTGCGTGAGTTGGCAGCGCCACAAGTTCTTCTTCGAACGTTGTGGCTGCTGCCTTTTCGTCAAAGCCGCCGGCGAAGTTTGTACTCATAATGCGTTCACGATCGGAGTTGTACAGGTCACTGCCGTCGGTAGCCACAGACATGATTACGTCGTCTGATCCAAGGCCCCACTGTTTCGCAGCCGTTATGGCAGCGAGTGTGTTGCAGATCGACGAGTACCCGAAGTCGACCAACGCGTTCGCGAGTTCTGGTGCGACCCCGCGATCAGCCAGCAACTGCTTGCCTGCGGGGGTGTTAAAGAGCACATCGAGTCGGTTGGTCGAGTTGTCGCTGACACCCACGACCAGGTCGGTGTTGGTGACGTTGTGGATCAGCGGAATGTGCTTGTCGCCAATGCCTTGAATGTTGTGGTCGCCGAAACCGTTGTAGAGCATGGTCGGGCATTCGAGCGCCTCAACGCCAACGATCCGAGTGCCGTGCTCGTCTTTGAGATAGTCACCGGCTCCAAGCGTTCCAGCCGAACCCGACGCGGATACGAAGGCAGCAAGTCGACCCGGGCGGTCAGCCGTGACGTGGTTGAACACCGTTTCGAGCGCCGGGCCGGTGACGGCGTAATGACCAAGATGATTCGAGAACTCACTGAACTGGTTCAGGATCACGTTTGCCGGATCCAAGGAAAGCTCATTGCATGCGTCGTAGATTTCCTTGACGTTGCTCTCGGTGCCAAAGGTTTTGATGACGTCTTCTTCGGGGTTGGTGGTCCAGCGTTCGAGCCATTCGAAACGTTCACGACTCATGCCTTCAGGCAAGATGGCAACCCCACGACAACCCATGATCTTTGAGATCGCAATGCCGCCGCGGGCGTAGTTTCCTGTCGATGGCCAGATCGCACGGTTATTGATGGGATCGAAGCGGCCGGTCACGAGCCGGGCAGCGAGGCAGGAATACGCGGCGAGAACCTTGTGCGCTCGGATCATGGGGAAGCGGTTACCGAACGCCAGGACGATGCGGGCAGGGACGCCCGTCAATTCAGGCGGCAGTTCAACGTGCGTTGGCACCGATGTGAAACCTGGGTAGTTTTCGCCGGGAGCGTCGGCGTGTTCGTTGAACCAATGCACGCGAAACAAGTTCGTTGCGTCGGGAGCGTCCTTGTCGATCGACTGCAATGCATGCTGGATCGACTCTGGAATAGTTGCCGGCTCCCGGAGTTCTGAGAACTTCGGGAGAAGAATGTTGTTGTCTCGAAAGCGGGTGACGGCATTGTCATACGCCGCCTGGCCACTGGGGTCGAACTCGCCAAACACCGCAAGGTTCGACTCGGCAGCGGTGGTTGGGTTGGTCATAGTGAGGCTTTCTGTCCTGGCGGCTTAACAAAAAGTTAAGCCTACGCGATTTTGCCAACGCCGGAACCCCTATGCCGTAACCCTTATCCCGGAACTCCTATCCCGGGACCCTTATCCCGGGACCTTTGCAGCCATAGCGGCCAACGCCTCGTCTGACAGGCGACATGGATACCAATCTCGACGAACCTCGGCTCCGACACTCTCGTAGAACTCAATCGATGGGGTGTTCCAATCGAGGACCTGCCAGTCAACTCGGGCGAAACCGCGCTCGACGGCAATAGCCGCGAGCTTGGCCAGCAGCGCCCCGCCATACCCGTGCCCCCGATGGTCCGGCTGCACGTAGAGGTCTTCGAGGTAGATGCCAGGCACACCACGCCAGGTTGAATAACTCTGGAAATACAGCGCCATGCCAACAATTCCGCCATCGACTTCGCCAACGATGCACGCAAAGGGAGGTTGGTCTTCGAGCAGTTGCGCCCGCAAGGATTCCGGGGTGGCTTCAACGGCGTCGGGTTCCTTCTCATAGACCGCCAGCTCGTAGATCAATCCATGGATCGCCGCCGCGTCATCCGCAGTTGCCGGTCGAATAGAGAATGCAGGCGAAGTCATTTGGTGACTCTACTCAGTGGCCATCGGGGGCTGCGGCCGCATCGACCATCACTGCCAGCGTGGCCCAACTCTGCGGAATCGCGCCACACCCTTGGCCAGTGCCCGGATGCCAAAACTCCGCGAATCCCGACCTAATCGATCCGGAGCGCAGGCCCGCACCAACAACAGACGCCGCGGCAAGGTTCGCCATTCGACGCAGGGCAACCCATAACAGGTAACTCATCTGCGGCCAGGCTGGGCCCCGCCAATAGGTCACCGGGTCGAACGTGGACTCGTCTCGGTGACATCCGGCAGGGCCACAGTCGCCGCCGTACGCCAGCGGGTCGATCAGCTGGGCCGCCGCAGCCTCAGCCCGCAACGGTTTATCGTCTACCAACAGGGCAAAGTACGCGTCGGTCGTGCGGACTCGCCCCGAGCTATCGGCCAGCGCGCCACCGTCGACCCACGTGGTCAACTCGTCGCTCCATCGCCCCGAGATTGCTTCGACAAGTTCTTTCGCTGGTTCAACCAGACCGGTAGAACCAACCGCGGCGTCTAGCTCGAGTGCGTTGAATGCAACCAGTGCGCAGAATCCAACGGACCCAACTGCGAAGTCATCGTTGTGCGTAGCACCACCCTCTGCATCAGTGCTGACCTGCGCTACCAACGCATGTTTTCGTTCGCGCCATCGCTCGCGCTGCCATGGCTCATCGAGGTTCGCGTCCCACCGCGCACTGTCGTCGCAACCGGACTCCCACGGGTGACATAGCTCGATCAACCCGTCCGGCGTTCGGCGCCGATGTTCGAACAAGTACGTGAGCCCACGCACCGCTGATTCAACCGTCTCCTCGGCTGGCTGCATGCCGCGGGTTGCTAACTCAGCAATGGCGTGGCCGTACATTGGAGGTTGCGTGATCGTCGATGCCCCATCGCGCCCCCAGAACTCACGAGCCGCGCTGGGGTCGGGGTGGTAGTTCATATGCGGCACAAAACCCTGAGCGGTCTGAAATCGGAACAACTGCGCAAGCTCGGTGAGTGCCCGTTCATCGCCCAGCTCAGACCAGACGATCGAGTGGAAGCATGAATCCCAGAGCCACTGCCATGGGTATGTCGCCCGATTCGGCATCGTGTATCCCTGCCGAAGCCAGTGTTCATCGAGTAGGTTATGCGCGCGTCGACGCAACTCGCCTGCATCCATACGCTCATTCGCTTCTTGCATTGCGATACCGTCCACTTCGTTCATGAAGACCTGCGCAGTTGTGTCGTTCCGCCTTGGTCTCGCCGACGGCGTAAGTATCGTCGCTCGGCATTGGACTCGTGCGCTTCAGGAGCTCGACTTCGAGGTCTACACGGTTGCGGGCGAGGGACCGGTCGACCACATCATCGATGGCTTGGCTATCGATGCGACCCAGCCACCGTCGCAAGCCGAACTTGCGACAGTGCTCGATCGGGCCGACGTCGTGGTCGTGGAGAATCTGTGCACAATCCCTCTGAACCTGCCCGCAAGCCGGTCCCTCGGGGCCTACCTGCGAGGGCGCCCAGCGATCATGCATCATCATGATCCACCGTGGCAGCGCAACCGGTTCTCGCATATCGATGAACTCCCGCTCGAAGATCCTGCGTGGCGTCACGTCACGATCAACGATCTCACCCGACGCCAGATGGACGATCGCGGTATCCAAGCGTCCACGATCTACAACCCATTCGAAACTAACGAACCATTTGGCGATCGCACAGCGACCCGAGCTGAGCTAGGCGTCAGTGACGACACGTTGCTGATTGCCCACCCAGTCCGGGCTATACCTCGAAAAAACATCCCCATGGCCCTGCGTTTGGCCGAAGAACTCTCGGCGACCTACTGGCTCCTTGGCCAGCCCGAAGAAGGCTACGAAGCGCAACTTGAATGGTTGCTTTCGACTGCGAGCGTGCCGGTGATCCACCAGAGTGGGTCCTCGGTGCCTGCGATTTACGCAGCGGCTGATGGCATCGTGTTTCCTTCGTTGTGGGAAGGCTTTGGCAATCCGCCAATCGAGGCGGCCATTCATCGCAAGCCGGTGATCGTCGGCGACTACCCCGTCGCTCGCGAGCTTGAAGCCTTGGGCTTTCATTGGCTTCGACCCAACCAGCTCGATGAGTTCGCAGCTCGCATCCAAAATCCTGACAATGAAATACTCGACCGCGATCGAGCACTCGCCAAGCGAATGTTCTCGATTGAATCATCACGAGATCTCATCGCCAAACTCATGACCGAAGCCCAATGGCTATAACCACAGTGCACAAGGACAGTGCTGCGAGGAGACTGCTATGAGCAGCCCAAAACCGAAACCGCAGCTCGCACATGATGACCCGATCATGGTCAGGCGTCGCCAGTTTGCGCGCTTTGCAGACTCGGGCAAACGAGTCGGCTACATCTTGTTCTTGCTCGCCACGGTTGCGTTTTTTGTCGGCCTCTTCACGAGCTTCAACGATGCCTGGGGATGGATCATGATCGGTTGTCTGATCGCCGGTTCAGCGCTGCTTCTCCCTGCGATCATCATTGGCTACGCGGTGAAGGCTGCGGAGCGCGACGATCTCGGCCTCGACAGCGGCCACTGACAACTACGCAACCTGGCACCGGCCTAGGCCCGGCTGCCCGCTACTCCTGCTCAAGCGGCGGCGCGATATCGAGCAGGGTGTCTGGCAAATTCCCCGCGACGATGTCCGGCAGGAACTCTCGCAGTCGAACCGGCAGGACTGGCGTATCTGAAGCCAAAAGATCGTCGAGCGTCCACCACTGGGCACCGCTGAACGCCGCTGCTTCGAGAAACTCCAGGTGACGAGGGCGCCACTCGCCGCCGTCGCACCACGCTACGTGGATCTGTTCGTCGCTCTCAAAGTGGTAACCACCAAAATCGAACTCGACGTACTGAACCCATATCACCGGTCCAATTTCAGCGTCTGCGATGCCGGTCTCTTCGTAGAGCTCTCGGGCGACCGCTTGCGCGCTGTCTTCGCCGGGGTCGATACCACCACCTGGGATCTCAAGCCACGGGGGTTTCGTGGCGTCGGCTGGGTCTCTGCCGTTGATCAGGAATATTCGCTGCTCGCGATCCAGCAGTACTACTCGAGCGGCAGGTCGCCTCAATGTCCACATCGCTTCGACCCTACCGCTCGAGTGAGGGTCCTCGAGCTCTCCACACAGGCCGTCGCAGCGGCGACGTCTACCTCACTATTGCCAAGGATCATCGCAACGATGACCCGTCTCCATCGGGCTGAGGGCTGGAGCTACGAAATACGGGGTGCGTCCTCGCGAACGCGACTGAAGAAGTCCGCACGATCGTCTGGGTCGCCAATAAGCACTTCCACGGTCTCTTCGAGAACATCGATGTCGATCGAACCCGCTGCGACCATGGTGGCAACATCGACCGCGTCCTTTGGTCGGGCGAAGAAGGCCTTGAATACCGCCAAGTCATCGCACGCCAGAACGGGGAGTCGTTCCACACCCGCAAACTGAACGTACCGCCGGTTGGCTTCAGCGCTGTCGTGAAAGGAATGATTCGACAGGAAGACGTCGACCGGAGTGTCTCCCCACCAGAGCCTCGACTGGCCATCGCGCTCAAGGTCGGCCACGTTGCCGTCGGTCGCTTCGATGTCGGTTGGAAGCGCGGCCAAGAGCTTCGCGACCTGGTCGATCCCCAAAAAGACGTTGACATCGATGTCGCGAGTACCGCGCGGCTCGGCGGTGCAGTACGCCAGAGCGAGTGCCCCGCCGAATGCGTGCGGCAGCTGGGCCTGTTGAAGGGCTCTGTGGATTGACACGACCTGCTGAGGCAGCGACAGCGGGTCGTTCACGACGCAAGATCCGAAAACAATGGAGCTTCGATGTCGTCCGATGGGTTGTAGGGCAAGGCGGCGGCAAGGGAGCAGGCAGCCTGGAATGCGCTATCGGCGTTGACCGGGTCGACCGGGTTTGAGGCCGACGCGCGTAACTGCAGCGACGCCCCGGTTGCTGCGACGAGCCGCATGAGGGTATCCGTCCGCGGAACTCGATCTCCCGATTCATAGAGACAGATCGATGCCGCTGAGGTTCCAGCCTTTTGGGCAAGCTGGCGTTGGGTAAGTCCGCTACGTTCGCGGCATCGACGCAAGAGCGAGGCGGCATCCATATTGACAGGGTAACTGTTATCGCTTCCGGTAACGCGGTGCCGATCCTTAGCCAGCGACGATGGCTAAGCTGTGGTCTGGATCCAACGAGGGTCTGGATCCAAGATTGAGTGATTGAGTAGTGATGACCGCAAGTGTGCCAAGGGTGGCTGTCTATGGCCTCGGTCGATACGGCTGTGCTTCTGTGCGTTTGGTCCATCAAAAGGGCTGGTCCATTGTGGCGGTGTACAACCGCTCCGGCGAAAAGGTGGGCAAGGACGTTGGCCGTTTGGCTGGGCTCGACTTGGACCTCGGGGTGCCGGTGCAAGACTGCGACACGGCCGATTACGAGGCTTTGCGCACCGGTGCAGACATCGCCATCGTTGCCACGTCGGACCGATTGGTGCACAACATCGAAGGTTACGAACGTCTTTTGGCAGCTGGCGTGAACGTGCTGTCTCACGGGACCGAGTCGTACTATCCCGCTGCTGTCAATCCGGCGCTTGCTGATCGCATCCAGACCCTGGCCGAGAACAACGGCGTGACGTTTACCGGCACGGGCATCTGGGACATGTCTCGAATTTGGTCGGGCATCCTGGCCGCAGCCCCGTGTGTCGAACTCACCTCTCTTCACCACACCAGCCGAACAAATCTGGGTCGTTCCACCGCCGCAGCCGTGGTTGGGATTGGCCTGTCCTCCCAGGAGTACGAAGAAACCATCGTGCAGCAGCCCGGGCCCATCGGCGAGTTGTACAAGATCATTCCATGGCAAGTCATGACCGCTCTGGGCTACGAGGTCATCGATGTGGTTGAGCGGCGAGAACCAGTCCTGTTCGACCACCCGGTCCATGCCTCAGCACTTGAGCGCGACATTGCACCCGGAGACCCGGCGGGTACCCGGATACTTGTCGCGGTGACAACTGCTGAGGGTGTATCGGCCCATGCCAAGATCGAACTGCGCGTCTGCGAAGAGCACGAACCGAAGGACTTCATGCGCTGGTCGGTCGAGGGCGATCCGAACTCCACAGTGCACGTCGATCGACAGGTGGGTCTTCCGGGCTCTGCGGCTTCGATGATTAACCGCGTCCACGACGTAATAGCTGCTCCGCCGGGCATTCAGGAGGTTTACCGTCTCGGCCCGCCCGGGCACTCTGCCCTGCAGGGTCCACGATGAGTGAGGGGTCGCAGATCGGCAGCACGGCCGAAGAGCTTCTCGAAGAGGCCCGCACCATCACCGGCATTAGAATCGTTGACACCGAAGCCCGAGAGCCACTGACAGTCCTGCTCGATTCATACAACCGGTCGGCGAAGTTCACGCCCGATGGCGCAGTGGTCAAGCGGTCATACCTGATGCGGATTCTCCGAAACCGCTTGTGCATGCTGCGGGACTTTGCGGCCCACCCCGAAATCCACGAAATAGAACTGCGTCCGCCGGTCATCATTAATGCCCTCGCCCGCACGGGGTCCACAAAGCTCCAGAAAACGCTGGCGGCAACCGGCGACTTCAACTGGTTGCCCTACTGGATGGTCCTGAACTCCGCTTCAGAGACCGGCGAGCCGAACGAAGACACCAGCAGCCGCATTGCCGATGTGCAGGCCTATGCCGACTGGTTCGACACGGCAGCGCCCGACGTGAAGTTTGGCCATCCGATGTTGCCCTTCGAACCCGAGGAAGAGGCCTACATCATGAACCAAAGCTTGCTGGCATCGAGCCTGACAGGTTTCGCTCAAGCGCCGGAGTACACCGAATGGCTTGCCACCCAGGACGAGGGGCACCAGTTTCTCTACGTCAGGGACACCCTGAAGTACCTCATCTGGCAGGGCCTGGCCGACGCCAACAAGCCGTTCCTGCTGAAATGCGTGAAGACCGTGGGTCTCGAAGAACATATGCGGCGTGCGTACCCACTAGCGCACATCGTGGCCACCCACCGCAACCCCGTCTCCGTGGTGCCCTCGGCCAGCAAGCTGGGCCTGCTGTTCCGCGGTGCTTTCTCCAACCAAGAGCTGGATATGGGCAGCAGACCAGTTCGCATGGCAGCGGCCATGAACGCGAGCCTGGACTACCGCGCCGGTCATCCCGAGGAACGGTGGTTGGATATCAACTACGAACGTATTCGCACCGAGACCCGGACGGTTATCGAAGAGATCTACGCCTTCGCCGGGCTACAACCGACAGCAGAAACCTTTACCAATGTGGAGCAGTGGGAAACGGCCAACCCCCAAAACAAGCATGGACGCTGGGACTACGCAGCTGCTGACTTCGGCTTCACCGACGCCGACACCCGAGAGGCCTTTGCCCGCTATATCCAATGGGTCGAAACCAAAGGGATCTGCGCCTGGGATTAGCTAGGCAGCCGTCGATCACCGCACATGGCCGGTCACGAACGCCGCGAGGTCAGAAGCAAGGAAGATGACGCCTCGAGCGATGTGATCAGGAAGATGACGCCTCGAGCGATGTGATCAGGATGCCCAGCGATGCCGAGGGGGTTGGCTGCGATCTTCTCATCGACATCGATTCCGCGTTGTCGTAGCGGTTCCATCTGGTCTTGAAGGCCGGGCGTAGTGATGATGCTTGGTGCGATCGCGTTGACGCGGATGCCTTGAGGTCCGAGCTCATTGGCGTGGTGGGCACCGCAGCACTGTGAGTTCTCGTTGCGCGAGTAGCCACCGAAACGAAGCCTGCTAGTTCCGTGCAAGTTAGTCGGACTACTAGCATCTAGTAGAAAAGCTAGTTTTGAAGCTAGCTAGTTTGCTGTCACCGTGCTAGTCTCTCGAAACCACAAGGAAACCACGGTGGTAGCACCGTGATCTAGGCATTACTACTTTCAACGCTAGACCACCCGAGCAACTTGCACCCTGAACGATCTGCTGAACTTGATGAACGTAACCGACGCACTAGCCCAATCCGAGTCTGATCTCGCCCGGCTGCTCAACGACCTGCAGCTCGCCAAAGAACTCGTGGCGAGCTTGGAGCAAGACGTCAAGAACGTCCACATCGAGATCGCCGGGCTTAAGTCCTATTCCCGCCGCATGGGCCTCACCCACACCGTTGACGCCGAGCCAGGCGCTGATGTCGTACCAATCTCGGGCGCCGTGCAGCTGGCCGAACGCGGCCCAGATATCGCTCTCATGACTCGCACCGACGCTGTCGTTGCCGCGATGCGGTCAGCTCCTGGACCCGTTGACCGCAACACGATTCATGAGTACTTCGTAGATGGTGGTCGATTCGATGACATCAACGACATCAGTTTGACCCTGAGCGGACTGAAACGGGCTGGCCGGGCGCACAAACTCGGACAAGGTCTGTGGCAGCTCGTCGCCAACGATGATTCGGTAGTGCTGGAGGCGAACTAGCGACTACTGGTCTGCTTACAGCGGTGGGTCTTCGCAGCCGAGCGTGCTTCCGCCGTTGCCGAGATCGCCTTCGAAGATGATTCCGTCAATGAACCCACTGCCGCTGTCATCGGTCGTGAAGTAGCGATCGATTGCGGTGGCGAGTGCAAGTGCCTCAGTCTCGAGCGTCTCGGGTAGCGCCAAAAGGTTGGCCTCAGCCTCGGTCGACAGAAACATCGCTTCAGTCAGCACGGACACGATGCCAGGCGTGCGGCGCAAGATGCCGTACAGATCGGTGCCCTCCTGATTCTGCCGCCAAGCGACCCCGAATGTCTCAGGGTTGCCCATCCAATCGATGTCGATGTCAGCAAACGCAGCCTGAATCTCCTCGAAAACTAAACCGCCCAACCGCGCCCCTTCGAGGCTGTTCTGCTGCACGAATACCTCGGTTGCCGCCTGCGGCATGGCTTCAGGGAAGCCGCCATTGTGGTGGATGGACACGAAGATCTGGGGTGCAAGTGCGTTCGCTAGCTCGGTGCGCGACTGGATCGCGACCCGATGATCGGCGTAGCGCGTGAGCTCAACGGTGTAGCCACGGTCAACCAACTCGTTGTAGAGCAGCTCAGCAACCTGCAGGTTGACAGTTGATTCCTTAAGCCCGTTTGGCCCGACAGCGCCAGTCTCTGGGCCGCCGTGGCCCGGGTCAATGAGCACATCAATCGGCCCCGTGATCTGGCGTCCGGATGCGACCGTTGCAACGTTGTAACACGGCGTTACGACATCGAAACCAGATGCGGATGAACCTCGCACCGCCATCACCGCACCGGTTGCGGTTCGAATCGCCTTGACGTCACCGCTGTAGGTCACCGGAGGAAGCGTCTTGTCCGGCTGAGCTTCTTGAACTGGTTCTTCGGTATCCGAACTCGGCTCAGTTGTAGCGATGGCTGTTGGCGTCGGCACAGCAGTCTGAGTCGGCACAGCAGTCTGAGTCGGCACCGCAGTCTCGGTCGGCACCGCCGTCTCGGTCGGGACCGCAGTCTCGGTCGGCACCGCCGTTTCGCTCGGGACCGCAGTCTCGGTCGGCACCGCCGTTTCGGTCGGCACCGCCGTCTCGGTCGGCACCGCCGTTTCGGTCGGGACCGCAGTCTCGGTCGGCACCGCCGTTTCGATTGGTACAGCCGTCTGCGTCGGCACGGCCAGTGGCGTTCCACCAGCAATCGCTGTTGGGCCGGACCCAGATCCACAACCTGTTCCCACGACACACATGCCAACCAATAATGAGACCAGTCGACGTCTACGCACCGATCAATCGTAGGTTTCCGTGCCAACAAATTGGCGTCATGCCGATCCAAGCAGCAGGTGTCAGGGCCCGGCCTGGCATCGCAAAGACGAGACTGCCCGTAGCGCCGATAGCATTGCTGGTTTGCGCGAACGGGATTATGTGACTGAAGAACGCCCAGATCGGTACCTCTACGAATGGCAGCTTGACGCGCTGACCGCATGGCTCGCCTGTGGTCGGCGAGGTGTTGTCGAAGCCGTTACCGGCTCAGGCAAGACCGATATGGCGCTTGCTGCAATCGACGACGCACACCGTCGTGGCTTGTTCGTAATGGTTGTCGTCCCGACCAGGGTTCTGATCGCGCAATGGCACGAACGGCTGGAACGCGCCTTTCCCGATCTCAAGATCGGTCGGCTCGGTGACAGCAAGCGAGATCAACCGAAGTCTTGCGACGTGCTCGTCGCCACTCGCCACTCAGCAGCGAGCCAGAGGCCGGTGCCAGATGACGGCGAGGGCGGCCTGCTGATCGCCGACGAATGTCATGGGTTCGGCGGCGGCGTGCTTCGCAAATCGCTTATTGGCGACTACAGCGAGCGACTCGGACTCACCGCAACGCTCGAACGCAGTGACAACGCAATCGAAAAAGTGATCCTGCCGTACTTTGGCGGTGTCTGCTTTCGCTACGACTTTGCTGCCGCTATCGACGACGGCGTGTGTGCGCAACCACGGGTGGCATTTGTGTCGGTGCCGCTTGAGAACAAGGAGCGCGTCGAATACATCGCTACCGAACAGCAGCTTGTGGACTCGCGTCAGGTGTTGCGCTCTATTCCAAAGATGCCGACCAACTTCTCTGACTTCTTGTCTTCAGTCGCTCACCTCGCAGACAAAGATGCTGGCGAGCATGGTCGGGCAGCGCGCGAATATTTGGACGCACTTGGCAAGCGTCGCGAGATCGTGGCCAACAGCACCGCCAAATACCAAGCGCTCACAACCATTGCGCCAACCATTCGTGACGCAGATGGCGCACTCGTCTTTACCGAAACCGTCAAGGCAGCCAACCACGCGATCAACCGGCTCGACACCGAGCTCGACATCGAGATCATTACTGGCGACACGCCCCGCCTGGCACGCGAAACAATCTTGGATCGACTCCGCACGGGGGACCTTGACGCTGTCGCCGCCCCACGAGTGCTCGACGAAGGCGTCGATGTGCCAAACGCAAACCTCGGCGTGGTTGTCAGCGCGAGCCGCACGCGACGTCAGATGATTCAACGCATGGGCCGCGTGCTGCGCCGCAAACCCATTGGCACGGGCGCCCGGTTTGTCATTCTGTTCGCCGCCGACACTCTGGAGGACCCAACAGCAACTGAAGACCGAGATGGCTTCCTAGACGAAATCGAAGCGATCTCGGACAAGATCCACATCTTTGGCATCGCCGACCTGAACCGAGTCGCTGGTTTTCTCGATTGGTCGGGCCCAACCGAGGTGCGCGATCCAATTCGGGTCAACTCAGACCGCATCATGACGGTCGAGAGCGACCGCTGGGACATCATCAAGGGTGACGATGGAGACATTCCCGTTGCGCAGGACCTGATGCGCAACGTTGGCGTTGAGGCCATGTACGGCCGTCTCAATTACTTGCAGTGGAGTGAGCGCACCTGGCTTCACAAGTGGATCGATGAGCAGGTCCCCGACACCCCACGCGAAAAACCTGAAGACACCCCGATCTATCTGGAAATCGAGCGCCTGCCGATGCCTGAACTCGCGAAACCCAAACCGAAGAAGAAGCGACTGTCTACCGGCGAGTCTCCCGTGCGCGTCGTGACGGTGAGTGACGGCTTCGCGGTCGAGTGCACCGGTTGCGGCGCCCTCTCGGTGCCGGTCAAGTTCAAATGGCAGGCGATGGACCAGACAGTCGAATGCGCATGCAGCGAATGGTGAGCGACTAGCTGACTGTTTCGGCGGCGGGCAGCTCAAACGTCACTCGGCCACCCGGTCCTGCAGCCGCCCACGCACGACCACCTTGCGCTTCCGCAAGACCTCGAACCACCGCTAGACCCAACCCAGCGCCGCCGTGGGCGCGAGTGCGGGCTGGGTCGGCACGTTCGAATTGATCGAACGCTCTATCGACGAACTCGCTGGGAAATCCAGGGCCTTCGTCGCATACCGACAGCGTGGGCGTCGGCGTCTGCTCAACAATCACCCGAACCTGCCCGTCGACAGGCGAGTGACGAATCGAGTTAGACAACAGATTGCTGATCATGCGTTCGGTTTCGATACGGGCCGCACGCACGGGCACGGGCGCAGGTGCCTCAACGACAAGTGACACATCATGCTTTGCCGCAAGCGGCTCAATCGCTCCGACCGCTGTTGAAGCGACTTCGGACAAGTCAAGAGACTCGATATGCATGGACAGCTGCTGAGCGTCGAGCTTGCCGATGACGAACAGATTTTCGACAATCGCTTCGATCGACCGCAGGTCTTGGTCGATCGATGCCAAGTAGCGCGCCGGGTCTGGAGCAAGTCCGTCTTGAAGTGCTTCGACAGCAGCGCGCATGGCAGTCAGAGGCGTTCGAGCATCGTGGCTGAGCGACGACAGCATGAACTGCCGTTCGTCTTCGAGGCGCTTCTGTTCCACTGCGGAGCGCTCGATTTTCTCCGCCATTGCGTCGAAGGCCGAGCCAAGGTCACCAAGCTCGTCAGGGCGAACCAGTTCCGTGCGAGCGGACAGCTGGCCGGCGCCAACGCCGCGGGCGGCTTCGGAAATGCGGTTGAGGTCGTTGAGCAGCGGGCTGCTCAAGAGGTGCACGAGTCCCGCTGCAAGCGCAGTCGCTAACGCCGTCAGGATCACAACGAACTGCGTGTCGTGCGAAGAGATGAACATGGACCACGCACCAACGACAGTCGTGACACCAACCACCAGCGGCCCCGCAATGCTGACTGCCAAGATTCTGCGATTTAGTGAGCGGCGGGTCGCGGCGAACAACGACAAACCCACGACGAAGACTGCCGCAGCGATCGCGGCGTACATCGATATCAGCCGGTTGCGCTCGCCACCCGACGGCGCCATAACAAACTCGGTGCCGATCCACGCGGCTGCGGCTGTGGCGGCCGTCAATGCGCCAAAGGCAAACGCTATGCGAAATCTCACGACTCGAAGCGATAGCCAACGCCGTATACCGTCAAGATGTGCGTCGGGTCCGACGGGTCAACTTCGAGCTTTTGCCGCAGGCGGCGAATGTGGACGGTCACCGTTGCCGGGTCCTGCCATTCGGCCGACGAGTCCCACACGCTCTGCAACAACTCGTTGCGCGAAACCACTCGATTTGGGTTGCGCAACAGGAACGACAACAAATCGAACTCGAGGCGGGTGAGGTCGATAAATGTTCCGTTGCGCTCCACTGAACGTCGATCAAGGTCAACGGCTATGTCAGCAAAGTTGGTTACCGCTGGTGTCGCTGGGCCCTGTGCCCGGCGCAGTACGGACTTGACGCGCGCAGCTACTTCGCGCGGGGAGAACGGTTTGACGACGTAGTCATCGGCGCCGAGCTCCAGGCCAGCTACGCGGTCCTTCTCTTCTCCCAGCGCTGTTAGCAAGATCACCGGAACCTCACTTGTCGCTCGTGCATGCCGCAATACTTCCAGGCCATGACGCTTGGGAAGCATGAGATCAAGCAGCACCAAGTCGGGCAAACACTCGTCGAGCTTGGCAACGGCCTCGTCGCCATCTTGGGCTTCCACAACGAGAAACCCGTCGTGTTGAAGGTACTGCGTAAGCACCTCACGCACCATTGGTTCATCCTCAACCACCAAAACGGTTTGGGCGCTAGTCATGGACACCACGGTATTCGATTCTGGGATGGGCCTTTCGCGGCCCGTCATTGTTTCGACGCCCGTAAGGAATCGCCGCAATTTTTTGGTCTAACGGCCCAGGTATGTCCTATCCTCGCTGAGGTCAACGCACAGCAGCACCGCTGTTGTGTCGAGGGGTAACAAGTTCATCTTGGGGGATGTGCACTATGGCAATGCTCGATGTCTCTGACATCACGGTCCGTTTCGGCGGCATCGTGGCGTTAGACGGCTTGTCGTTCACGATCAATGAAGGCCAGATCTGTGGTCTCATTGGTCCTAATGGCGCTGGCAAGACGACACTGTTCAACGTGGTCAGTCGTATCTACGACGCCGCCGAAGGTTCGGTCACGTTTAATGGTGAGGACCTATTGGCGCTCGCGCCGCATGAGATCAGTACACGGGGCGTGTATCGCACGTTCCAGAACCTCGCACTGTGGCCGGGCATGACGGTTCTTGAGAACGTCATGGTCGGTGGCCACGCAAACAGCCAGAGCGGTTTCGTGAAGTCCATGTTCAAAGCTGGCAACAAGGCCGAAGAGGCCGACTTGCGCGAGCGTGCCTATGGCGCCCTCTACGAGCTCGATTTGCACGAGCATGCGTTCCACCCCGCAGCTGGCCTTCCGTTCGGAACGCTCAAGCGCATCGAGCTTGCTCGGGCACTGATCGGCGATCCAAAGCTGCTTATGCTCGACGAGCCTGCAAGCGGCCTGACCCATGCAGAGGTCGATTCGCTCGCCGCTGACATTCGGGCAATTCGCGACAAGTACAACCTGACCGTGCTGCTCGTAGAGCACCATATGCGCATGGTGATGGCTATCTCCGAGAAGATTGTCGTGATGAACTTCGGCAAGAAGATCCAAGAAGGTGACCCACAAGTCGTGCGCAATGACCCAGCAGTGATCGCTGCTTATCTCGGAGGTGAAGCAGCATGAGCGTGATGCTTGAAGTCAGAGACGTGCGGGCTAGTTATGGCCAGGTCGACGTACTTCGTGGTCTTGACATTACGGTCAACCAAGGCGAAGTTTGCGTCATTCTTGGAGCCAATGGGGCTGGCAAGACCACGACCCTTCGTTCGATTTGCAACATGCCGATCGTTTCTTCGACTGGCACGGTGAAGTTCGACGGCAACGACATTTCCAAGGCCGACACCGGCTTTATCGTCAGCCAAGGCATGGCACACGTTCCCCAAGGGCGTGGAACATTCCCTGAGCTGTCGACCATGGAGAACTTGCAGCTTGGCGCCTATGTCCGCAAAGACAAAGAGGTTGACGACGACATCGACCGTTGGTTCCAAATGTTCCCGGTGCTCAAGGAGCGCAAGGACCAAGCAGCCGGCTCGCTCAGTGGTGGTGAGCAACAGATGCTCGCGGTCTCGCGTGCGCTGATGTCGCGACCCAAGCTACTCCTGCTCGATGAGCCGTCGCTAGGTCTTGCCCCAATCATCATTGAAGATCTGTTTCGCACGTTCCGTCAGATCAATGAAGACGAGGGCACGACAATGCTCATCGTTGAGCAGAACGCAAACCTTGCGCTGAGCATTGCGCAAAACGCCTACGTTCTCGAAACCGGCTCGATCGCTTTGAGCGGTCCTGCAGCCGAACTACGTGATGACCCTGCTGTACAAGAGGCGTACCTCGGTGCGTAAGCAACTGAATCTGGATCCGTCGACGAAAGGAAGCTGGGCACAGCTATGAACCTATTTCTGCAACGCGTTATCGATGGCCTAAACAACGGTGCCATCTATTCGGTTGTCGCCATTCCGATGGTGCTGATCTTCAAGGCCACCACCTTGATCAACTTCGCACAGGGTGAACTCGCCATGATCGGCGCGTTCTTCTTCTTCATCTTTGCAGTGCAAGCCTTCAGCTTGCCCGTTTGGATCGCAGCCATTATTGCAATGATCCTCGCGGCACTACTGGGCATGGCTATCGAGCGCACGATGTTGCGCTCGTTTGACCCGACCGATCACTTGCCCGTCGTACTCATCACGCTCGGCGTGTTCTACATCATCAACGCGGTTGCTGGCGACGTGTGGAACTACCAAGCTCAGAACGGCGTGCCCAAACTCTTACCGTGGGAGGGCACATGGGTGTTCTTCGCCAGCGAGGAAAACCCCCTTGGCTTGCGCGTGCAGTACGACGCTGTGAGCACCGTCATCGCGCTGCTGGTCATGCTCGGTGTTCTGTACCTTGTTCTCAACAAGACCAAGATGGGGCTTGCGTTCCGTGGTGTGTCGTCGAACACCGAGTCGTCTCGCCTTGTCGGTATTCGAGTCGGCCGCATCCTCAGCTTCGGCTGGGCCCTCGCCTGTGCGTTCGGCGCTCTTGGTGCAATCATCGTCATCCCTCGGATCACCTTGCAGCCGAACATGATGGCGGTCGTTCTGATCTACGCCTTGGCCGCAGCGGCCTTTGGCGGACTCGACAGCGTGTTTGGCGCCGCACTCGGCGGATTCGTTGTTGGCCTTCTCAACAGCCTGGTACTCGGCTACATCGCCGATATTGATCGCGAGATCTTCGGCATCGAGGTTGACATGTCCAGCTTGACCGCTGCACCTCTCATCTTCCCCGTGATCTTGTTGATCAGCGTCCTTTGGTTCAAACCTGCTGGCTTGTTCGGCACCAAGTCCATCGAAAGGGTTTAACCCATGATTAGTGCACTCGCACGGCTCATCGGAGCCGATCACACCGGACCACTTCCGGTCGTTATTCAAAAGGGCAGCGGGACCCATCGCAACTATCGCATCTTGGGCTATGGCCTGTTGCTCGTCATCATGCTGCTCTTGCCGTTCATCCTCCCCGAGTTCCAGGTCACGCGACTGAACCGCACGATTGCTATGGCAGTAGCGATTCTGGGCTTGAACCTGGTGCTGGGGTATAGCGGTTTGTTCGCACTCTGCCAAAGCGCGTTCATCGCTCTCGGAGCTTTCACTAGTGGCTCACTTATCATGGATCACGGGTGGGACTACTGGATGACCATTCCGCTCGGCATGTTCGTCGCCTTCTTGGTGGGACTTGGTCTCGGAGTGCCAGCACTGAAGATCAAAGGTCTGTATCTCGCCATGACCACTGTGGCATTCGCGGCTGCCTTCCCGAGTTTGACCAAGCTCGAGTTCTTTGGCATCCCCGAACGCACCGGTGGCGCCAACGGACGAGAGATCACCGAGAAGATGGATCCACCAAGTTGGATGCCAATCTTCACCGACACCGAACCAGGGCGTTATCGCTACTTCCCAATTGCCATCTTGGGCATTCTCGCATTCTGGGCAGTTGGCAACCTGGTTAAGAGTCGACCCGGTCGCGCTGTCGTTGCAATTCGTGACAACGAGATCGGCGCTGCGGTGAGTGGCGTCGACTTGCGTCGCTTCAAAGTCTTGAACTTTGGTCTCAGCGCCGCTATCGGTGGTCTTGCCGGCGTCATGTGGGCCATGAACTCTGGCTTCGTCGCTGAGCAGGACTTCACCTTTATCTTGATGGTCGACCTGCTTGTCGGTCTCGTCGTTGGCGGTGTTGCGACAATCAGTGGGGCCGCTGTTGGCGCCGTCGTTGTGGTCTTTGGCCGCTGGCTCTGCCAGACCTACTTTGACTATTCAATGTCGTCGATGATCTGGCTGTTCTTGGTCATCACACTTGCCGTCTTCTTGTCCCGCCAACAGACAACCGGTCTTCGCAAGTTCCTGACTGCAGCGGGGACGGTGATTGCTGGCAGCCTGATCGGTATTGCACTCTTTGCTGCCGTCGATGTCCCTGGCCTGTACCAACTCAACGGTGACGGACCTTTGTCGCAGGCCATCTTCGGCATCGTCCTCATATCGTTCGTGTTCTTTGCCCCGCAGGGCATCATTGGAGCTTGGCGCAAGGTGTGGAGTCGATTGTTCTTCATCGCTCCCGTGCCACCAGCGCTAGCCGCCGACGCAGAGATTCTTGTCAACGATGTCGCAGGCCTTACGGCCGAAATTGACGCCGCGACGCCCTGAAGGTGACGGACTTCACAGCGAATCATGGGCTACGTTCAATGCAATCGATGCTCGTTCAACCGAGCGCGAAATTAGATATCCCGTGTCTGGGATCAACAATGGAGGGAACCATTAATGAGTAAGAAATTGATGCGCCTTATGGCCGTCATCTTTGCACTGTCGCTTGTAGCGACGGCGTGCGGTAGCGATGGAGTCGTTGACTCGGTCACTGACGCAGCAAGTGATGCTGCTGATACCGCGACCGACGCAGCTGGCGATGCCGCCGACGCTGTTAGCGGTGACGACGAAGAAGACGCCATGGACGATGAAGAAGATGCCATGGATAACGAAGAAGAGGCTGGTGGCGCGGTCGACGAAGACGCAGCGGCAGACGCAGTCGCAGACGCTCAGGAAGAAGAGATCACCGACGGTGGCGTGGAAACGTCATCCATCGCTGAGCTCGAAGCTGAATGGGCTGATGCCCGTGCAGCAATTGTTGCCGACATTAAAGCAGCCGGCTACGGCGTCGACGGCGACACCTTGACCGGCCCTGGTGGCTGGACTGTTGACCTCAGCGCATGCCCAGCTGACTGGAACGACAGCGCAGGCATTAACGACGGAACGATCGTCATTGGCCACACCACCGCACAGTCAGGATCACTTGCTGCCTACGGCAACATTGGTGTTGGCATGTCGGCGTACTTCGACTACGTGAACGCAAACGGTGGTGTCGGTCCCGACGGCCTACAGCTCGACCTGCAGATCAAGGACGACGCCTACGTTGCGACCCAGACACAGGAGCTCGTCGCCGAGCTTCTCCAAACAGAAGATCCGTTCTACATCACCACCCTTGGTTCACCAAACACCTTTGCGGTGCAGGGTGCGCTCAATGAAGCATGCGTTCCACAACCGCTCTCTATGACTGGCCACCAGGCATGGGGCGATCCTGAGAACAACCCATGGACCACCGGTCTGCAGTTGTCCTACGCTACAGAGTCACTTCTGTGGGGTAGCTGGATTGAAGCCAACATGGAAGCTGGCACCAAGGTCGCCGCTCTTGTAATGGACAACGATTTCGGTCTTGCCTACGAGCAAGGCTTTGAGCGTTTCGCTGAAGAATCAGACATCATCGAAAGCGTCGAGTTCGTGCGCCACGATCCCGCAGCAGCAACGCTGACCAACGAGATCACCACCCTGGCAGCATCAAGCCCAGACGTCTTCATCTCGATGACCGCTGGTAACCCTTGCCTGCTTGCAGTACAAGAAGCAGCCCGTTCCGGTATCACCGAAATCGCTGACGCATTCTTCATGCCATCAGTGTGCAAGGCAGTATCTGCCTACATGGCACCTGCTGGGGAAGCCGCTGACCAGTGGTTGATCTTCGGTGGTGGCTGGAAAGACAGCACCGACCCACAGTACGAATCTGACACCTACATCAGCTGGATGAACGAGCAAATCGATGCCGCAGGCCTCGACAGCGGCGTTTCACTCTACGCAAGTGGTTTCGGCCAGTTCGGTTGGGCACACATTGAGGCGATGCGCATTGCTGCAGAGCTCGATGGTGGCCTAACTCGTACCAACTTCATGATCGCACTGCGTGCGCTCCGTCTTGACCACCCAGCTCTGCTCGACGGCATCAGCTTCGGTCAGAACGGTGTCGAAGACTCGTACTTGGTAGAGGGCTCAGACCTCAGCCGCTTCGACTTCGCCAACCAGTCATGGATCATCGAGGGCGGCATCATCGACCTCGACGGCCAATCACCAAACTGCGCCTGGGTAGCCGGCGAAGGTTGTTGATTAACGTCAACTAGAGCGACTTCTCGTCGCTAATAGTTTCAGAGAGCACCGGCGGTTCATCCGCCGGTGCTCTTCGTTTTCAGCGGAGCTCGACCAACGTTGTGTGTGACATTGGGTACTCCTGTGCGCTGCGTTGCTTGTACCGGCCGGAGGCCACCTTGGCCTTGGTGTTCTCTACAGAGGACGTTCATCACTAGGAGAATTTGATGGAGAAGGAGTACTCGCTACTCCTAACCGTGCTGCGCTGCCCGAGCCAACCACACCCGTGCTCCCGGCCAGCACGCAGATAGCTGAGGACGACAACTCAGTGACGTGCCGGTGGCGCCATCACCGGCACTAGTTGTTTTCGGTTTGGTGAGCGAGCGCCGACACAGTTCAATGGTGCGCTGATGGAGTTGTTTATCCAGTTCTGTTTCAATGGCCTTTTTCTCGGCGCGATCTATGCATCGTTGGCCGTCGCCATTGTGATGATCTATCGCAGCACCGGTTTACTCAACTTCGCCCAAGGCGAAATGGGGCTCATGGGCGGCTACGTCGCTCTCACCCTGCTCTCCCCTGCTGGCGCTACCGGTATTGGCATTCCCATCGCTGGCACCGCGCTTGCGAGCCGCTGGATCCCCGGCCACCCGTGGCCGACATGGCTGGCAATCATTGGCGCCGTAAGCTTCGGCGCCTTCCTTGGAGCAGCCATCGAGCGGCTGATCATGCGACCACTCGAAGGCAAGTCGACGCTGTCGCAGGTCAACGTCACCATCGGGTTGCTCATTCTCATCAACGGCTTCGTTTTCGAGGTCTGGGGTTCGTTTCGTCGAGCACTACCAAGCCCGTTCCCAAATGAGACCGGGAGCTACTTTGATCTCTTCGGCGCTCGGCTGCGTCACACCACCGTGGGTTCGTGGCTTCTGCTCATCGTGGTGATCGCTGCGTTGGGTTTCCTGGTGCAAAAAACCAAGACCGGACTCGCGTTCCGAGCCATCACCAGCAACAGAGAGGGCGCTGCACTCGTTGGCGTTCCTGTTGGCCGCACCCTCACGATCGGCTGGGCAATCGCCGGAGGAATTGGCGCCCTTTCGGCCTCGCTCGTTGGCGGGGCGATCACCATTGATCCAACGTTGATGCTTAACCTGTTGATCTACGCCCTCGCGGCGGCCACAATCGGTGGCCTCGACAGTCCGGTCGGAGCGATCTTTGGCGGGCTGATCGTTGGCCTTACCCAGAGCCTCGCTCCCCGGTACCTCGGAATCCCCACCGAGCTCACCTTGCTACCGCCACTTGCTGCCATGGTGCTGGCTCTCATCGTGCGACCTCATGGCATCTTCGGTACCGCACCGGTGAACCGAGTATGACCAACGAGCCCACCTCGTCCATGAGTTTGCTCGGCAAGGTCGGTGTTTTCGTTCTGCTCGTCGCCATCGTGGTCCCACCGTTTGTGACGACGAGTCTTGAGCTGAACAAGTTGTCTCGACTTGCCGTGCTCGTACTCGCCGTTCTTGGCGTAAACCTGCTGACCGGCTTCACCGGCCTCATCTCGCTCGGTCACGGTGTCTTTGTTGGTGTGGGCGCCTTCACCATGGCAAACCTGATCGATCAGGGCATGTCGCTTTTCATTGCGGGATTTCTCGCCACACTCTTTACCGCTGTCATCGGCCTGTTGCTCGGATTGCCGGCATTGCGCGTACGGGGCCTTTACCTCGCCCTCGTCACCTTTGGAATCGCGCTTGCATTTCCTCCATTTGCACGACGGCTTGGCAAATGGACCGGCGGTGTCACTGGACGCAACGTCACCAACGACGCGTTCGTGCCGCCATCGTTTCTTGGACTCGACGATCAGGTACACATCTGGCGTTATCTCATCTGTGTCGCGGTGGTGGCGCTTTGGTTCTGGATTATGCGCAACCTGATATCGAGTCGTATGGGACGCGCTCTTCGGACCGTGCGTGACAACGAAGCTGCGGCGGCAACGTTTGGTATCAACATCCGCTACGCCAAGGCCGGAGCGCTCGCTATCTCAGCCGCAATGACCGGCACAGCAGGGGTTATGCAGGCACTGCTCAACCCCTACGTGAGCCACGCTGACTTCGACGCCTTCCTTTCCCTGCGGCTGTATGCCGCCGCAGTAATCGGTGGGCTAGGAACGATCGTCGGCGCGATCTTTGGTGTCATTGCACTCATCGTCGTTCCTGCGGTGAACGGGGCGTTGGAGATTCTTGACAGCGACAGCGTCGTATTCGGCGCTGGGTTGATCATCATGACCTTCCTGGCACCCAACGGCATCGCTGGTTTGCTCAAACGGGACGCTGACGGGAAGTCTTTCGAGACCTAGCGGGTTTCACTAGCTATGGCCACAGGAACCTCAGCTGCCGTGTGGCGCACGTATGCAGTCGCTGTAGTTATGGCCGTGCTGGTGGCGGCGTGCGGATCAGCAGCTGGTTCTACCGCCACTGATGCTGCGACGACGGCCGACACGCCGACGACCGAAACAGCGACGACGGCCGACACGCCGACGACCGAAACAGCGACGACGGCCGACACGACGACAACGAGCGACACAGCATCTACGACGGATCCCGCTACCACAAGCGATGCGACTCCGATCTCGCCTGAGGTCTCGAACGCTGAGGTCGAAGCCGTTGTTCAGGCCTTTCTTGTTGAGCAGACGTCGGCCAACGCTGAGGCCGCTGTTGCTGCCATTGCCGCAAACGGCAACAAGCGCTGGGTGCCATGGCTTTTGGATTTCTTGCGAATCAACGTGTCATCGCTCCTATCGATCACGATCGGTGAAACCCTCGAAGCCATTACCGGTGAACCCTCGGAGTCGCGGATTCCCGACATGATCAGCTTTGGAAGCTGGGCACAATCACAACGGCTCGACGGCGGCGACGGCTATCGCGAATTCAAGTCGACACTGTACGAGCGGATCGACCCTGCCTTTGGACCGCTGCTCACCTCGGTTGACAGCCAGCTCGAAGTCGCCGGTATCCAATGGGGTGGTGTTCCAATCGGCGGTATCCCTGAGCTAAACGACCCGGCGAGGGTCCCTGCGAGCGAAGCTACGTGGATGTTCGACGACGAGATCATTATCGGTGTGGTGTCCAACGGTCAGGCGGTTGCGTACCCGCTTCGCATTCTCGCTCGACATGAACTTGCCAACGACACCGTCGGCGGCGATGACCTCGCTGTTGTCTACTGCACCCTGTGCCGGTCAGCGCTCGTATTCGAGCGCCTCGTCAACGGACAGACGTTGAACTTTCTCACGAGTGGCCTGCTGCTGAACTCAAACAAGATCATGTACGACATCGAAACTGGAACGCTCTGGCATCACCTACGAGGCATTGGCATTGGCGGCGAACTGTCAGGCACCACCCTTGCGCTTCGGTCAGTCAATCACATGCGGTGGAGTGACTGGGTTGCCGAGAATCCCGACACCGAAGTGCTGCGGCTACCTGAACCGATCTTCTTTGATGATCCGGAACGACCGCCGATCAGCTACGACTACACCCCCGGTGAGGCGTACCGCTCGTACTACGAAAACCCTGACGTCTGGTTCCCCGTACTCGATACGCCCGCAACCTTTTCTCTCAAAACCGAGGTCGTTGGCATACGCCACAACGGTGACGCCGTCGCCTTTGACGTCGCCGCATTCAACGCAGGCGGCGCTTCCGCTGAGATCGATGTCGGTGGCACTACCTTTGCGGTCGAACCAACTGGCGCTGGTGTTCGCGTCTTTGATCCTGACGGTGAGCGGGTGATTACCGAGCAGTCGTTTTGGTTCGCCTGGTACGCAAACAACCCCGACACCCGTAGCTGGCCAGATGAGTCTGGCAATTAGTCTGGGGTCATGCAACAAGGCGTCGCAATTATTGGCCTCGGAACCGTCGGACGACGATATGTCGAGCAGTTCAAAGCCCACGAAGGCTTCAACCTCATCGGGGGATTCGACGTCGTCGAAGCGGCGCGTGATGCGGCGCAGACCGATTTCGGCATTACCGTCACCGGCGACGCCACCGGGTTGATCAACGATCCCGCGGTCGATGTCGTCTACATCGCCGTGCCGCCGCTACATCACGAGTTGTACGTCGACCAGACGATGGCCGCTGGCAAGGCCGTCTTCTGCGAGAAGCCACTCGGTGTCGACAACGACGAAACGCGTGCGATGGTCCAGCGAGTCGAACAAGCACAGGCCCGATCTGCGGTGAACTTTGTCTTTGGTGCAGCCCCGAGCGCTGTTGCGCTGGTCGACCACGTTCGCGCTGGAACGTGCGGTGAGGTCACCGGCGCCGACCTTCGGTTGCACTTCTGCCGTTGGCCTCGCGACTGGCAGGCAGCGGCAACGTGGCTTCGCGACCGCGATCAAGGCGGGTGGGTCCGCGAAGTCGTATCGCACTACGTGTTTCTTATCAACCGACTCTTTGGACCAGCTGTCATTGAGCAGGCACATGTTGGCTATCCCAAAGATGGGTCGTCGGAACAGAGTCTGACCGCCGTTCTCAAATGCGGAGATGTGTTGATCCGCCTGGTGGGCACCAGCGACGCTGCTGGTGCCGACGAAGTCGAGTTCACCGTGCGAGGTACCGAGCAGTCGCTGCGGCTTACGAATTGGTATCAGCTGACTGCTGCGAAATCAGATGGCGCCTGGGAATCAGTCCTGGCCGATGAAAGCGTCGCTCCCCCAGCCGCATATGCAGCACAGCTCGGCCAGGTCGCAGCGATGGTTGCAGGCGAACCGAACACGCTCGCCACGTTCGCAGATGCATTCGAAGTCCAACGACTCGTCGAAGCACTACTGTCGACAGGCACTACCTCAGGAACCCGCTGATGGATGTCCGGTCGTTGATGCGTCGATCGGCTCAGTTCCACGCCGATGAGCTGGCAATCATCGCCGGTGACACCCGTTTGACCTACAGCGAAGCGTGGTCACGGGGTGTACGCATGGCAAACGCTCTGCTCGACATGGGCCTACTTCCTGGCGATCGCGTCGGCGTTCTTGAGGACAACACATACGAGTCGGTCGACTTCTTTTGCGGCACCGCCGCCGCCAACCTGGTGCGAGTGCCGCTGTATCCACGTAACAGCCGCGAGGCGCATCGACACATGCTGGAACACACTGGTTGTCGAGCGGTGGTGGTCAGCGAAAGTCACGCAGCGGCATTGCAGGGCCTGACGAGCGAAGTGCCGTCACTCGAACACATCGTCGTTCGCGACGCTGAGTATGAAAGTTGGCTCGCTGGCTTCGCCGACACCGATCCCGATCCCGTGATCGCCGAAGATGACTGGTTCATTGTCCGGCACACCGGTGGCACGACGGGACCGTCCAAGGGTGTGGCGTACACCCACAAGACCTGGCTCGATGCCGGCCGCGACTGGTTCTTCGCGTTCCCCCCTGTACAAAAGGGCGACGTTTGCCAGCATGCGGGTCCCATTTCGCACGGCTCCGGCTACCTGTTCACGCCAACATGGTTGAGCGGCGGTGTAAACCTGCTCGTTGAGACCTTCGACGCAGCTGGGGTCGTTGCAATAATGGAACGCGAAAAGGTTGCCTACGGGTTCCTGGTGCCGACCATGCTTAATGCAATCGCCAGGGAACCAACGGCGCGCGAACGCGACTGGAGTCACCTGAAGGTGCTGCAGATCGGTGGGGCGCCCATCGCAGACGACACCGCACTGCTCGGGCGAGAAGTTTTCGGTGATGTCTTGTATCAGGGCTACGGCCAAACCGAAGCAGTGCCAATCACCATGATGGGACCGCACGAGTGGTTCAGTGATGTTCCAGGATCCAATCCGCTGCGATCCGCCGGCAGGCCGCTCCCCTTTGGTGATCTCGCCATCCTTGATCCGGATACGCACGACGAGCTCGCACTGGGCGAAGAGGGTGAGATCGCCATCCGTTGCGACGGGCAGATGCTCGGCTTCTGGGATAACGATGAGGCCACCGCCGAGCGCATGCACAACGGGTGGGTGCTGTCAGGCGATATCGGCATGCTCGACCGCAACGGTTATCTCTATGTTCTCGACCGTAAAGACGACATGATCATTAGCGGCGGGTTCAACATTTGGCCAGCCGAACTCGAAAACACGCTGTCCGACCACCCCGATGTTGTCGAAGCAGCGGTGTTCGGCGTGCCTAGTGAACGCTGGGGCGAGAGTCCCTACGCTGTCGTCACCGTGACCAAGGACGCGCAGGTCACATCGGAGCAGCTCATTGAACTCTGTGCCGGTCAACTCGGGTCATACAAGAAGCCGGTCGCGGTTGAGCTGACAACTGAGCCGCTTCCCAAATCACCCGTTGGCAAGCTGGCGCGTAAACAACTGCGCGAACCGCACTGGCAAGCACACGAGCGCCGAGTCGCTGGCAACTGACGTGGCAGATCGTTGGGAATACGGCCAGACCATTACCCGCCGTGAGATCCTTGGCTACGAGCCAACCGGCACAATGGACCGCTCGCTGCCTTGGCTTGGAAAGTCGTGGCTCGACATGTCACCGCGTGTCGTTCGCGACGAACCCGGTGAGCTCGTCTTCTACATACCGTCTGGTTCACCATTGATCTACCCTCCGGGTGATTGGCCGGCCCCAAGTGGCGATCATCCGTGGCTACCAAATCCGGCGTGGCAAGGCAACGGGGTATTGATGGTTCATCGACCCGGGGACCACCATGCGGTATGGCACTTCTGGGATGGGCCCGGCCGAAAGTTCTCGCACTGGTACATCAATATGCAGACCGCGTTCCGACGAGACGGCGACGTCTTTGACACCCAGGACCTTGAGCTCGACTTTGTCGTGCGACCCGACCGGTCTTGGGACATCAAGGATTGGGACGCCGTACAAGACTGTGTCGATCAGGGCCGCTTCTCCCCCGAACTCGCGGCATGGATTTATGAGCATGGTCAGACATTGATCGACCGGCTTGGTGCCGATGACTTTTGGTGGGATCTTGGCTGGACCGACTGGGCTCCGCCCGCCGGGTGGGATCCCCCTAGCGACGCCTAGCTCCGCTCGGTTAGGGAACGCCGAAGGTTTGTTCGCACGTTCCCGATGCTGTATCGGTGCCGAGGTTGCCGACACACGTGTCGAATAGCTAGCGGCGCCTAGCTCCGCTCGGTTAGGGAACGCCGAAGGTTTGTTCGCACGTTCCCGATGCTGTATCGGTGCCGAGGTTGCCGACACACGTGTCGAATAGCTAGCGGCGCCTAGCTCCGCTCGGTTAGGGAACGCCGAAGGTTTGTTCGCACGTTCCCGATGCTGTATCGGTGCCGAGGTTGCCGACACACGTGTCGAATAGCTAGCGGCGCCGTCGAGGGTGTCGTCGGCCTTGCCTCCGCGTACAAAGTCGTCACCGTCGCCGCCGTTCAAGATGTCCAGGCTGTTGCCACCAGAAATGGTGTCATCGCCGGCACCGCCGTTAATGGTGTCGCGGCCGTTATCTCCATTGAGCGTGTCGTTGCCGTCGCCGCCATCAATAGTGTCGTCGCCAATCAGTCCGAGGACCGAGTCGTTGCCAGGGCCTGCGTCGATGATGTCCAAAGCAAGCGGGATCGGCTCACAGACGCCCCGTGCATTGCGCTCGCGAACGCGCCGCTGAACTTTTCAGAGTTTCTGCCAACAGATTGCGTTCCTCCTGCGTCAAACAAGATGAACCACAACAAGGAGAATCCAATGTCTAAGAAGTTGCTTACGTATTTCACCATCGCCCTCGTTGTACTCCTCGTACTGATCGCACTGCCGCTCTGGGGTAGTGAACCTGCCCCCGCTGCAGGTTTCGACGAGTGGCGGGCCTATCAAGAGCAGTCCCGCTTCGACCGAAACCCGGTAGGCGTACTGGCCACTCTGCTAGCACCCGTTGCCGCGCTCGGTGCCCTCATCTCGGGCGCCATCTACATGGTCAAGGGCCGCCGCTCACCTGTAGCCCTGTGAACCAACCAGAGCGCCGAAATGGAACAACTGCGGCCGTGCCTCGCTAGGCCGGGGTGTCGATCACGGCCTGTGGTGTCATGACACCATCTAGGTGGGTCGAGTCATTGAACGACCGCAAGAACCAACGATCCGGTGTCAGCACGACCCGATGAATCGAACAGTTGTCAGCACCAGCGAACCCAAAGAGCTGGCCACGAGTTGCGTGTGAACAAAGCGCTGCGATCACGCCGCCATGCACGAAACACACCACGTGCTGGCCAGCATGACCCTGGTGAATTCGACTGAGCGCTTCAGAGGTTCGAGTGACGAGATCTGCGTTCGTTTCCGCGCCAGGCACATGGCCCCACTCGTAGGTCTCACGGAACTTCATTGCAGCCGGATGTTCCTCGGCGAGCATCTTGCGGAAGAGTCCGCCCTCCCAGGCGCCAAGAAAGATCTCCCGCAGATCATGCTCCTCGATCGGTGTCTTGTTGATCCGAGAAACCAGCGGTGCAGCCGTTTGGTGAGTGCGAATCAGCGACGACACATACACCGCGTCGATCGTCTCGCGCTCTAAACGATCCGCGACCGCGACCGCTTGTTGCTCCCCAAGCTCGGTGAGGTTCGGGTCGCCGTGACCGTTCTTCAGCGGAAACGGATTATCTGCGTCAGCTGCTTCGGTTTGGCCATGTCGAACCAACGTGATCCGGGTTGAGCCTGCAGGCGCGCTGAAAGAGGTTTGGGGGTACTTCGGCATGTGCAGCTTTCAGTAGGAGCGGGTAAAGACCGGACGGTCTTGTGTCGACTGGTCAGCATCAAAGGAGTACCCCATGCCGTCAAAGTCCTTGATGCCCTTGATCGTGGTGATTCGGTTCTTGATCAAGAACTGGCTCATTGAGCCTCGAGCCTTCTTTGCAAAGAAGCTCACGATCTTGTGAGGGCCGCCATCCTTGGAGTCAAGGAAGACCGGCGAGATAACCCGAGAACCGAGGCCTTCGGTGTCGACCGCTCCGAAGTACTCGTTCGAAGCAAGATTGATGAGCACGTCGGCACCGGGGCTGTCAGCAATGTCAGCTGCAAGCAGTTTGGTGACGTCGTCGCGCCAGTAGGAATACAGGTCGTTGCCGCGTTCGTTCGTGACCTTGCTGCCCATTTCGAGTCGGTACGGCATCATGAGGTCGAGCGGCCGCAGCACGCCATAGAGACCTGAGAGAATGCGAAAGACCTTTTGTGCGTGGGTGAAATCACGCTCGGTGAAGCAGGCCGACGCATCGAGCCCGGTGTAGACATCGCCGTTGAACGCCAATACTGCCGGGCGGGCGGTCTCGGTCGTGAATGGCTGCTGCCAGTCTTGAAATCGGTCAAAGTTGAGCTCTGCGAGCGCGGGAGAGATGCTCATGAGGCCCTGCAGATCTGCGGGTGACTTCTTTGCCATCACGCCGACAAGCACCGATGCTTCATCGAGCAAGCGTGGTTGGCTGGACTTCTTCGTCGCCAGGGGCGATTCGTAGTCGAGGGACTTTGCGGGCGAGACAACGATCAGCACATGGCTATCTTAGATCGTATGCAGAACATCGACCCGTCCGTTTGGATACATGAGTCCGCCAACCTCTACGGACGCCTCGCAATCGGGTCCGGCAGTTCGGTCTGGCCAAACGTCGTTATGCGGGCCGAAATGCTCGACATTCAAATCGGACGCATGACGAACATCCAAGATTTCACGATGATTCATGTCGGTTCCACGACCTCCACGATCATCGGCGATTTCTGCTCCATCACCCACCACTGCACCATCCATGGCGCAACGATCGGCGACGCCTGCCTGATTGGAATCAATGCAACGATCATGGACGCCGCCGTAATCGGTGCCGGATCCATCGTTGCCGGAGGGGCGTTTGTGCCCGAGGGCAAGGAGTACCCACCGAACTCCATCATCATGGGCGCCCCAGCCAAACTGAAAACTGAACGAGACAACCACCGGGCCAATCGAATGAACGCATGGATGTACAACCGCAATGCCAACTTCTATGCCGAAGGCCGCCACGACGCCTGGAGCACCGAAGACTTTGCCGAATGGATGGCCACGAAGCAAGCCGAGATCGCCGCCGACGCAGACATGGACATGATCTGATGCCAACCCCACATATTTCTGCCGCTGATGGGGCGTTCGCGCCGACCGTGCTGATGCCAGGTGACCCCCGACGGGCCGCCCACATCGCCGAACGCTTCTTCGACGCACCAAAGCTGGTCTCCGACGTGCGAGCCATGACAGGGTTTACCGGTACCTACAAGTCGATGCCCGTATCGGTCATGCCGTCGGGCATGGGTATGCCATCGGCCGCTATCTACGTCACCGAACTCATTCGGTCCTACGGCGTCACTCGTCTACTACGCGTTGGCACCGCCGGTGTGTACAAGCCTGAACTCGCCCTTCGCTCCATCGTGGCCGCCGACAAAGCCGTGACCAATAGCAACATTCCTGAGATCATTGGGGCTGCGCACCCGCTGGCGGGTTCGCCAGCGTTACTGCAAGCGGTCCGCGAGGTTGCTGAACGCTCTCAGGTTGAACTTGAAGTCGGCACGGTGTTTACCAGTGATGTGTTCTACGAACCGACCGACGCGGCTCGGCACAAACACACCGCTGATGGCGTGCTTTGTGTCGAGATGGAGACCGCAGCGTTGTATGCGATTGCGCAATGCGAAGGGGTGGAGGCCCTGACCATGATGACGATGACTGATCACCTGGTCACTGGTGAGCACTTGAGTTCAGAAGAACGCCAGCTCGGTGTCGACGAAATGATCGAGCTAGCGCTCGAAACCGCGCTGCACGCATCGAGCTAACTCAACACAGAGCAGGGACACCGGCCAGCTGCGCTACGGGCTTGAATGAGAAGCACAGCTGGCCGGTTACTAGTTACACGCCTGACGACGCGAAATGGTTCCAAAAAATCCAAATTACTTGTGCCGATACATCAGTCCGGCGTGACGATGCATGGGGTGTCGCCAACGAAGTCACCGATGGTGTCGCACGATGCCAGCCCAAACGCTTGACAGGTGTCGATCAAGTCGTCTGCGTTGGTATCAATAGCGGTGTAGTTCGGCAGCGCTTCGCTTGCGTCCGAACATGGGTACGGCGCGAACAGCTCACAGCTCGCATCGGCGATCAAGTCACCAATGGTGTCGCACGGTCCATTTGTCGTAGTTGGAGGATCGATCATTGCGGCAAAGCCGGGGGCACCCGCGAACGATGCTGCCGTTGGTGTTGGTGAAGGCGTTGACGTCGGCACCGCAGTCGGCACAGGCGTTGACGTTGGCACCGCAGTCGGCACAGGCGTCGATGTCGGCACCGCAGTCGGCACAGGCGTTGACGAGGGTGCCACGATGGCTGCCGACACCTCAGGCGTTGACGTCGCACTCGGAGTTGGATCGACCACCGTCGACGTATCTGCGGCGTCGTCCCCACCTGGCCCCGTGGCTGTCGTTCCGGCCCCGGTTGTAGGGGTCGGGGTTGGTTCGGTAAAGCCGAGCGACGGATTCGGTGTTGGCGATGGCTCTGCGGTCGGGCTTGGTGTACCGGTCGGTGACGCCGTTGGCGATGTCGTCGGCGTTGTGGTTTGCGACGTCGTCGGTACCGGTGATGGCGACTCTCCCGACGCTAGTGGTGGCTCCTCGACGACGGTTCTGGATTCGGCCTCATCTGACGATTCAGCACCTGGAACCGGCACGGCGGTAGAACGCTGAGGGCGAGTTGTTGCTGGAGGTGTGTCGACGTCTGCATCGGCATCGAGTGTCGTGGCAGGTTCCTTTGCCGGCGCGTCGCCAGCACGTGGCGTTGGTGTGCTTGTTTGCTCAGCAACAGGTGTTATAGCCCCGACTCGAATCGCTATGTCGTCTACCTCGACCGTTGGCGAGACAAAGCGCCCGCTTGTCACACCGAACGCTGCAATCAGCGCCAATGCGCCCGACACAGCGAGGACCGCGCGCTTTCTAAAGCGTCGTTGCGTGCCTCGCATGTACGCGTCGTGATAGCTCGGTTGCTGACCAGGCGATCCGAGACCTCGAGCGGCATCTCGTACTTCCTGCTCGAATGGGTCAGTCATGAATGTCTCCTAACGCGACGCGCAGTCGAGCAAGTGCACGTGCGTAACGACTCTGTACGGTGCCCGGAGCAATGCCAAGGGCCTCGGCAGTCTCGCCGATCGACCAGTCTTCGACGAGCCGAAGCACAATCACTGAGCGGTGATCCACCGACAACTCACGCAATGCGACCAAGAGACGGTCTTGCATTTCAAAGTCCGGATTATCGATGGCGATGGGGGGCGGCATTGTGTCGGTGACTACTTCTCGTCTTCGTTTTCTCCACCGGCTCGTGGCCCAGTTCATTGCAACCCGGTAGCACCAGCCCGTCGGGTTGTCGTAGCCGCCGATCTTTTCCCACCGTTCGCAGGCCCTTGCCATTGCCTCTTGGGCTGCATCCTGAGCCAGCTGCGCGTCGCCAAGGGATGCGCTGAGTGTCCGGGCGAGCGAGTCAATATTGCCGCGATAGAACGCGGCAAAGGCGGCCTCGCGCGACGTAGTCACTGCTACGAATCCTGCGATTGCCATCTCGGACACAAAAATTCCAAACTCAAGCCTCGTTGATTACACGCTTGTGTCATAAGAAATGGTCCAAAGAATATGAGAACACGTAGTAACTGGCTGTTTGGCCTATTTCTTGGCCTCGGCGGCAATTCGTTTCTTGGTCGCCGCCCACGAACAGATCGGACAATCCGTGAGATCGTGATTGCGTGCTGGACAATAGTCGCGACCAAAGAAGATGATTTGCAGGTGCCGATCATTCCACGTTTCTTTTGGAAACACTGCTTTGAGGTCTTTTTCGGTCTTCACCACGTTCGATCCATCGGAGAGTCCCCATCGATCCGCCAATCGATGTATGTGCGTATCTACGGGAAAGGCGGGGACACCAAATGCTTGAGACATCACGACGCTCGCGGTCTTGTGACCAACTCCGGCAAGCGACTCGAGAAACTCCCAATCAGGCAGAATCTCTCCCCCAGCATCGACGATCTGGTGAGCCATCGTGGACAAGTTTTTTGCTTTGGTTGGAGCTAGTCCGACCTGACGGATCAACTCGAGAATGCGATCAGGATGCAGCGCCGCCATTTTTTCGGGCGTGCCACCCTCGGCAAACAGCGCGGGCGTGATCTCATTGACCTTTTTGTCGGTTGTCTGGGCAGACAGAGCCACGGCGACCGTCAGGGTGTACGGGTCCTTATGGTCCAGAGGAATCGGGATTACTCGATACAGGTCCTCGAGAATCTCGCTAATCCGCGCCGCCTTGTCAGCTCGTTTCATGGTGCGAATGTACTTGGTGCTGGCAGACCAATAACGGTCTCGACCGGTTAACCAAGAGCGATGATCAGAATTACGACCACAACAATGGCGAGTATCGCGACCGGCAGCAGTCGCCTAACCACCGCACCACCAGCGACATCAAACAGGTCAAGCGCTTCGGTATCTGACCCATCGGCCACGACCGCCTCTGACATGACCGGTTTAGGGGAATCGTTGCCAGCCTGGGCGCTGGCCTCGGCAATAGTTTCGAGTGCGCTGGTGCCTTCAAGCTTGGTGGCAAGGCACTCGGCGAATTGTCCGAGCAGCTTCTCGCTGACGTCTTGCATGACGCCGCGCCCGAACTGTGCGACCTTGCCCGTGATCTTGAGGTCGGTGCTGATAGCAACCCGTGTTTGCTCACCGATTGCTTGCATCTCAGCTGTGATCAGCGCCTGCGCGTTTCCTGCACCACGTGAATCTCGACCCTTGCCATCGATCACGGCCCGGTGCGCTGTGTCATTGCGTTCGACGAACTCTGCGGTCCCGCGGTACTCAGCAGTAACCGGCCCAACCTTGATTTTGACAGCGCCGCTATACACACCCTCTTGTTCACCCGACAGCTTGGCGCCCGGAAGACATGGCGCGATCTCAGCGATGTTTGTGAGCAGCGCCCAGGCTTCACCGATAGGAGCGTCAATCGTGAAGCTGTTTTCGATCTTCATATCGGTCTGTCTATCGCGTGCACAGCGCTTGTAGCGGCCTACTCCTAGAGAATCATCGCAGGGTTACCCCTAACGGATTGCGGCGGGCGAGTCAGCATTTGGCAGGAAGAGTTCCGGTTCGCTTCCCTCGGCGATATCGAGCACCCAGATGTCAAACTCTGGTTGGGTCGGCGTGTCGCCACCGTCGGGGTGCAGCGCGTACAAGATGGTGTCATTGTCGAGCCACTCGACTTGGTCGTCGACCGAACGAGTCTCTCCGAGCTGCCACGTTGTATCGCTCGCAAGGTCGACTGCGACCAAGTCGAACCCACCGTCATCACGGCTGGCTTTGTATACGAGCGTCTCGCCATCAGGCGACAGCGATGGACAGCTGCCGTCGTAGCCGGTCGGTTTCACCGTCATGGCGTCAAGTGAGCCGTGCATGATCTCTGGGGCTTCGCCAAAGAATCCGGTGATGTAGATTTCATCATTGTCCGCAAACGTAAGGCCCCAATATTCGCTCGTCGGATCGTTGTACTTCTGGACGTTCGACAGGACCTCAAATTGGTTGGCACCGCGCAACTGTTCACGGCTCTCAATCTTGTCGATGGTGACGATCGTTGATGTCTCACCGCTGATGTCGGCGTACGACGTTCCGCTGATGAACGCCGTGACAGACGAGAGCGAACCGTCTGGGGAGATGCGAGCCCGGCTTGGCAGGGCGCTCGCATAGGACTTCAGCTCTGACTGGTATGGGTCGTCGGCTTGGAAGAAGGTGGTCGTGTACGCGGGCACGAGTGCATCATCCTGGCTGAGACACACGCCGTTGCCGGCAGCGATATGCACGCGAAGACATCGCTGGTCAAGAAGTGTCCTCGTTCCATCGCTGTGGCGAATCCCCAGCCGGCCGTAGTCATCACCGGGGATGCGATTGACGAAAACGACCTCGCCCGCAGCAGCGACCGGTTGCACCGGCCCACTTGGCTCAGGAACCACCGTTGGAGTTTTGGGCACTTGGGTTGAGGTCGGTTGCGTTGCTTCGAATTCCTCGACCGCGTCAAGCGCCCGTGCTTGCCGGTCGGCGATGTCGCTATCGACGCGACCGCTTGCCCAAAACAGATAGATGCCGCCGGCAATGAGCAGGGCTGTTCCGATCACAGCAACGATGAAAACGTTGCTTCGATTGTTCGCTTCTGGCCGAACGGATTCTGAATCCAGCTGGTTGTGAACATGTCCATCTGCGTTGCCGAAGTCGGGCTCGTCAATCATGTCGGTGGGTCTTTCGTTAACGTCGTTATCGGCGCTGCGGGTTCCGATGCGAAAAGGGCGGTCGTCGCGACGACTGCAGCGATCATCGCAACGGCCAAGGCCATCAGGGCGTTTGTCTTGCCAAACGTCTCGAATAAGGTGACGAAGATGCCAGCCGAGAGCAT
>Ga0209828_1000222_pt1 | contig 55345 bp, 56 predicted proteins | sample MaitaG_FD_187429 | JGI IMG/M metagenome (GOLD analysis project Ga0209828, IMG submission 187429) | Marine algal microbial communities from Maine, USA - Maine_Asex2 metaG (SPAdes) (version 2) | ecosystem: Host-associated > Algae > Red algae > Unclassified | place: Maine, USA | collected 2015-01-05
AATATGCGTATCAAGCATCTTATCTAATAACATACAGCAGTAAAATCAATTGACACTCAGAGCGATCATGACTCTCTGTATAATTAAAAGAAAAGAGACTGTCTAGATTTGAGACAGCCTCTTTTTTATTTTAATTTACAGGTTGAGCATCTGATTCAGCTATAATTTTTTTAGCAAGCTGAAGAATTGTCGCGTCTTCAAGGTTTACTATACCGCCATTCGGACCTGGCTGAATATGCTTACCTACTATTTGACCATTCTCATACTTTTTTGCTCCGAAGTAATTTCTTACTGTTTGTTCATCTACGCTAAGTTTTGAAGCGATCATTTTAATACTTCCAGTTGGTAGCTGGTGCTTAACGTTTCGTAATTCATCATAAGTTATATTCATACGCGCAAAGAGTTAGATTAAGAATAATATAATTCTAGGTTTAAGTTATGGAAAATATAATTTATTACCCAAGATATTATATGAAATTTTATTTCTATTCTAGTATCAATTAGCAAATAATCATAACTCTAATGGGTGATAATCCATATCAAAGGCGTCTGCTACAGCTTTAAAAACGATTTTTCCATTTACAACGTTCAGCCCTTGGGCCAAAGAGGCATTCTCTGTACATGCTTTTCTCCAGCCTTTATCAGCAAGTTGAATTGCAAAAGGAAGGGTAGCATTCGTTAAAGCGATTGTAGAAGTATATGGTACAGCGCCAGGCATATTTGCAACGCAATAATGCACTACCTCGTCAATTATAAAGATTGGGTCTTCATGTGTGGTTGGTTTACATGTTTCGATGCATCCACCTTGATCAACAGCCACATCTACCAAAACTGTCCCAGGTCGCATTTCTTTTAACATGTCACGAGTAATGAGATTAGGAGCTTTAGCACCAGGTATTAATACTGCCCCAATTATCAGATCATGGTTCTTTATTAATCTTCTAATGTTGTATTCATTCGAATACATAGTAGTAACATTTGGTGGCATAACATCATCTAAGTATCTAAGTCTATCTAAGTTGATATCGAGAATTGTTACTTTCGCTCCCAAACCTGCCGCCATTTTAGCTGAATGTGTTCCGACTATACCACCTCCTAAAACAAGTACCTTTGCAGGAGGAACTCCGGGAACACCTCCAAGTAAAATTCCTCTACCACCCATTGGCTTCTCTAAATATTTTGCACCTTCTTGTGTGGCCATTCTACCCGCAACCTCTGACATAGGAATTAGCAAAGGGAGAGTCTTGCCATCTGGAGTAACAGTCTCATATGCTAGACAAACAGAGTTGCTTGCTATCATTGCATCTGTCAATTTCTTATAAGATGCAAAATGGAAATAGGTAAATATTAACTGGTCTGGTCTAATTAAGTCGTATTCTTCTTCAATGGGCTCTTTGACTTTTATGATCATCTCAGCAATTGCATAGACGTCTTCTATTGTATCTAGCATTTTTGCTCCAGCGTCTATATACTCAACATCTAAAAATCCTGAACCTTCTCCAGCTGTTTTCTGAACATAAACAATGTTCCCTCGTTTTACTAGCTCAATAGCGCCAGCTGGCGTTAGGGCAACACGGTTTTCGTTATTCTTAATTTCTTTTGGTACTCCTATTATCATGACTATTTCTTGGACACACAAAATATAAAAGCTCTACATATTTACGAGGAAAATTGAGCATTTCCTTCTCTAAATAATTGGCACATACCTGACACCTGATCTGACATTTAAATGACATTACATCTACAACCACTCTTTTAAGTGTTAATTTTCATGCATCATATTGAAAATTAACTTATAATTGTTTTATAATTTTTAACACAGCGTTTTATACCCACCCTAAGGCACCTACAAGACAACCCTTCACACATTTATACTAGAGTAAAATCTATAGCACACCCATTTTACATCCTTAATTAGCATTTGACTTTTAATATTGCGCCCTAGCTATGTTATCTATTGTAACATTGGAATGAAAATGATACTACAGTATGCTACTATTAAAAATAACTGGCCTTATGGCACTGATAATGAATTTATGTTTAGGGCTTAATGATATTTCAATCGCAGAAATAACAGAAATTAACCACGATAAAACAGAGTTGTACGGTATGGGTAAAAAACATACCAACGAAATTGCATGGCAGAGACAATCCACAATTTATCAATATTCAGTACAGAAATCTATAGACGGTATAACCGATTGGCAAGAGATAGGCGAAATAGTGCCTAAAGAGGTAAAAAGTAAATGTAAACTACTGAGCATTACAGATGAAAACCCAACAATTAATGGGTTCTATAGAGTAGTGGTCATTGAAAATAATCAGATCATTTATACATACGATAAGATTCAAATAAATAGAAATGTTGAAGAACTAACAAGCCTCTACTCTGCATAACCTCAAAAAAAAAGCCCGTGAAGACGATACACGGGCATTACTCAATTTAATAACCAAAACTCATAAACACTTATAAATAGGCAAACTCTATGCCAAACATGATTAATATATTCAATGCGTAAAGTGTTAAAGAGTAGAGTAATGCAAATGCAAAAAAAATGCTCGTGACTTTTCACGAGCAAAAACGAATTTTACAATTTAAATAACCAAAACTTACACAGTATAAATATATTACATATTATGATATAATGCAATGTGTAAATAACAGATATTCAGTATATTACGTATATTTAAAATATTTAATATATATAGGTCTAATTTTCTTTGACTTATACGAAGAGATACGAATCGGTAATAGCATCATTTTTTAGTCCTAACTCGAAAAACATACGTGTTACAGCTAATTTTCCCTCTTTGCCAATCTGTAAAGAATAGCTATTAACATATGTCTCAATATGTTTTTCTACAATTTCCTCCTTCAATTCTTGGGAATACTCTAGAACATATTCTTGCGCATCTATTGGATCCTTAAATGCATACTCTATGCTCTTACGCATATAAATATTCAAAAGATCCTTAATATTCTTGGGTAGACTTCTACGAACGACTATACCACCTAAGGGAATTGGTAATCCAGTTTTATCTTCCCAATAACTACCCAAATCTTGTAATAGTTTAAGCCCTCTTTGATGATATGTAAATCTATTTTCATGTATTATTACACCAGCATCCACTTCTCCACTTAACACCATGCCTTCGATTTCAGAAAATAGAACATGTTTTACTTTTTCAATTTTTCCATACGCTGATTCTAATAGAAAGGCTGCTGTGGTGTTGGCTCCAGGAGCAGCAATTTTTAAGTTTGTAATTTTAGATATATCTATTTCTCTTTTGCTTATTAACAGCGGTCCTACACCGCGACCTAATGCACTCCCTGCTTGTAAAAGTTGATAATCTGTATGTACTTTGGTATATGCATGATAACTAATCTTACTAACATCAAGTTTTCTTTCTAAACACATGGCATTTAACTCTTCTACATCTTGAATATATAAATCAAAATTAAATGCACCACGATCAAACTTCTCATTGACTAATGCGTCAAACATAAAAGTATCGTTTGGACAAGGAGAAAATCCTAAACTTAATTTCATTTCTTTGTTTTATTTGATCCACATAGTATTGTACATCCCTAAAGCTCTACTTTTTCTCCGTTATTTCAGAATACAATCGCATATTTGAGAGGATGAAGGACAAAGATTTTAAAAAATATATCGTCTTCGAAGACAATCATCTCCTTGTGGTTAACAAACCCGCAGGCCTGCTTGTTCAAGGAGATAAAACAAACGATAAAACATTAATAGATTTTACGAAGCAATACATTAAATATGAGTATAATAAGCCAGGGAATGTTTTTCTAGGACTAACGCATAGATTAGACAGACCTGTGTCAGGAGCTGTAATCATGACAAAAACAAGTAAAGCATTAACACGTGTTACAAAGGCATTCAAAAATCAAGAAGTTGGTAAAACCTATATAGCGATCTGTTTGGGTAAACCCAATGCTTCCTCTGGAATCATTCAGAACTACCTTTTAAAAGACGGCCAGAAAAACAAAGTCCGTGTGTTTAAGTCGGCTCAAAAGAAAGCCAAATTCTCTGAAACAGAATATAACGTACTGCAATACACCAATGGTAAATCATTAGTTAAAATCGCACCAAAAACGGGAAGGTCTCATCAAATTAGAGTGCATTTGTCTAGTATAAATATTCCAATAATTGGAGACCTGAAATACGGGGCACCAAAGCCGCTATCGGACAAATCTATAGCGCTTCATTGTTTAAATATGGAGTTAATACATCCCGTAACTAAAGAAAAGATCAGTTTTAAGGCATCTCTGCCAGAGACATCTTTTTGGAAACCTTACATATCCTTTCTAGATAAGAATTAATCTTCCATAATTTTCATTACTTTTGCCGACTGAGGGGCATACGGCCAGCTCCTTCTGAAATCCCCCAGGGTGGAAACGCAGCAAGGGTAGGAAGTTGAGCGGCTCGGTATGTTCCCTCTTTTTTTTAATCTAAACCATTCCTATGAAATTTTTTGTTGATACTGCGAGTCTAGAGTCCATAAAAGAAGCACATGACCTTGGAATTCTTGATGGAGTAACTACAAATCCTTCTTTAATGATGAAGGAAGGTATCACCGGAACTGATAATATTGAAGCCCATTACAAGAAAATTACTGAAATAGTCTCTGGTGACGTAAGTGCTGAAGTAATTTCTACAGATTTCAAGGGTATGGTAGAGGAAGGAAAGCGCTTATCAGCAATTGCACCTAATATTGTTGTTAAGGTGCCAATGATAAAAGAGGGTATAAAAGCGATCAGCTGGTTTACTGAAAATGGAATTAAGACAAACTGTACCTTAGTTTTCTCTGCGGGGCAGGCAATTTTAGCAGCAAAAGCTGGAGCAACATATCTTTCTCCTTTTATCGGTAGAATTGATGATATTTCTTGGGATGGTATCGGGCTTATCAGGGAGATCGCGGAAGTTTACGCTATACAAGGTTATGATACTGAAATATTAGCTGCAAGTATTAGAAGTCCTAAACATATAGTGGAGGCTGCTAAGAATGGAGCTGATGTAGTAACATGTCCGTTAAGTGCGATGCTCGGACTACTTAAACATCCACTTACGGATATAGGTCTTGCTAAATTTCTTGCAGATTACGCAAAAGGAAATTCCTAATTACGATTAAGAATCAATTCTAAAGTAGTTTCAATAAGTGAGTTCATAGTTTCTTTAGGTGTCTTTGAAAATTCACCTGTCATCCTATTTGCTAAGATTGCGTTGAGCGAAATACAGTTATGGCCTAATAAATTTCCCAGCCCATAAATTCCAGCAGTTTCCATTTCAAGATTTGTGGGTGAAAGATTTCCTAAACGAAAATCCTTAAGCTTACCAAATACTGTCCTTGCTGTAGACCGCAGGCGTAGCTCACGATTCTGAGGTCCATAAAATCCTGTTGCTGTAATTGTCAATCCTTTGATGAAATTATGTTGGAGAAAATAGTCTGCTAATTCAGCGCTTGAAGAACTCAAATACATATGTGCATTAATTTTATTCTGTGAACAAAACAAATCAAACTCCTCAGGGTTTTTATGTTCGTAAAATTGCATCAAACCATCTAAACCAATAGCATATCTAGACACTAAAAATGAATCTACGGCGATATCGGGATGGATAGCACCAGATGTGCCAATGCGATAAAAATTTAATGCTCTATTTTGGCCATTCACTCTACGTTCTTTCAAATTGATATTGACCAATGCATCAAGCTCATTTATAACGATATCAATATTGTCAGTACCAATTCCAGTCGATATAACGGTCAGTCGTTTGCCGGACTTTGTCCCAGTAATGGTTTTAAATTCACGCTTATGTTTCACAAGTTCAATCCTATCAAAATGTTGACTGACTTGTTCCACACGATCGGGGTCTCCAACAGTGATAATATCTGCAGCAATGTCCTTTGGCAGTAAATTTAAATGGTAAACTGATCCGTCCGGATTTAATATCAACTCAGATTCTTTAAGTAAGGGCATTTTTTATTTTACTTTTGAGCAATGAAGAAGGTTATTTATTTATCAAGCTGCGACACATGTCGCAAAATAATGAAAGCTGTCAAAATTCCAGACGATTTTAAGTATCACGATCTTAAAGATAACCCGATAGATAAGAAAACTTTAAAATTCTTGCGAAAGAAAGTCGATAGCTATGAGGATCTACTCAATAGAAGAAGTAGAACCTACCAGTCTATGGGCTTAAAGAATAAGGAGCTATCGGATCAGGAATTAGAAGACTATATATTACAAGAGTACACATTTATAAAAAGACCAATTTTTATCGACGATGAATTAGTTTTCATTGGTAATAGCAAGAAAATTGTTGAAGAACTAAAACTACATCTCGGTGAAGCCTAACATTGACGAAATCATTTTATATTTCAAATCGTTACAAGATGCAATCTGTCGTAAGCTAGAGCAATTGGATACCATTGGTCGCTTCCATGAAGATGTATGGATGAGAGAAGAAGGTGGGGGAGGAAGAACCCGAATTATTGAAGGGGAACACATTGAAAAAGGAGGTGTAAACTTTTCAGCAATCCACGGTAAAATGCCCAAAACGATTCAAGAATCATTGGGATTAGAACCTAATAATTTTACAGCAACAGGCGTCTCTATTGTCTTACATCCTGTAAATCCATTTGTTCCTATAATTCATATGAATGTGCGCTATTTTGAAACAGACAATGGTGTGTTTTGGTTTGGAGGAGGAATAGATGTGACTCCACATTATATAAATGAAAAAGAAGCAAAGATCGTGCATGAGAAATTAAAGCACGTGTGTGATAGTTTTAATGGCAACGCGTATCAAGAGTATATGGATTGGGCGGACAAATATTTTCAAATTAAACACAGAGGGGAATCCAGAGGTATTGGAGGCATCTTCTTCGACCGACTAACAACAACAGAATCCAATGATAAAATGGATATATTTTCATTTGTAAAAGGTGTAGGGAATGCTTTCACTGATATCTATGAACCCTTGTTTTTAAATAACTATAAATTAGAATATACACCCGCACATTTATATTGGAGAGATATTAGGAGATCAAGGTATGTTGAATTCAATCTTGTATGGGACAGAGGTACGAAATTTGGACTGCAAACAAACGGTAGGATAGAATCCATCCTAATGTCTATGCCACCACTTGCGCAGTGGAAATATGATTACAATGCAATTCCTGGTAGCCCTGAGGAAAGAACAGTAACGTATCTTAAAAAGAAAATGGATTGGATTAATTACACAGAAGTGTAACCATAGTTGTTGTCACAGTATTACTTTCATTGCCCGCTCGGTCTATCATGTAGACGTCATAAGTGACAGTATCAATTGGAAAATCTGGAGAAGAGTCACAAGCAGGAATTCCTGGGATCAAACAGCATGTATTATATAGCCTTATTCGGATCTCGCCTTGAACACCATTTCTAACACCTTGGGCTGGTATTGCAGGTAAAACAAATGGATCTGCTAACGTATCTAAACGATTATCAAAAACAAATAAGTTTTGCTTTAAGTCTCCATCAATCCCTCCAATATCGCCATCTCCATCCGTGAAGTTTAAAACTAGTGTGACAGAATCTTCATTAAAGAATCCTTGTTCCATAGTGTTTTTACTCAAGCTTACGAACTCTAACGTGGGTACTGGACCCAAATCAGGCCCAGTAGCACAGTTGCAAAGAGCAAGTATGCTGATGAAAATAAAAATCTTACTAATTTTGTATCCGTTCATATGCCCAAATCTCAAGAATATACGGATTGCCTAGAGCTAATACAAGAACTTCATTCGAATGATTCCCGTTTTGAATCTATAGCAATGCGTGTTTTCAAGTACCAATATACGCATAACCCGCTCTTAAAGCAATATGCACAGCTGGTTTCTAAAACCCCTGAAAAGATAAGTGCTCTAGAAGACATTCCGTTTCTACCTATTGAGTTTTTTAAAGGACACAGGGTACAAACGGGGAAATGGAAAGAAAAACTCATCTTCGAAAGCAGTGGGACAACAGGGAAACATCCTAGTAGGCACTACGTAAGGAGCATCGATAACTATATAGAAACTACAACACGCCATTTTGAAGAGCGATTTGGCAACTTAGAAGAACTAGTCATATTGGCTCTATTACCTTCCTATCTCGAGCGCCAAAACTCTTCGTTAGTCAAAATGGTTGAGGAGTTTATTATAGGTTCTGACGATCCATTAAGTGGATTTTATATGTATAATTTCAAGACTTTATCAGAAACCCTAAAAACATGCATGACTGCAAATAAGGAAGTGGTTTTAATTGGAGTTAGTTTTGCCTTGGTAGATTTTGCAGAACAATATCCTATGCAACTTGAAAATATCAGAATAGTCGAAACGGGAGGAATGAAAGGTCGCAAAAAAGAAATGACCCGTGAAGAATTGCATGGGTTCTTAAAAACTCAGTTCAAGATGCTTCAAATAGATTCTGAGTATGGAATGACAGAATTGTTTTCGCAGGCATACATGACAAATGGAACTGCGTTTGTATCAGCACCTACAATGCGTGTGTTAGCGACTGAGGTAAATGATCCTCTGAATATTATATATCAGAAAACTGGACGCTTGGCTATCATTGATCTAGCGAATATTGATACATGTTCTTTCATACAAACAAACGATTTAGGTGTCTGTTATGATAACAATACGTTTCAAGTATTGGGTAGAGTAGATGATTCTGATACTAGAGGCTGCAATCTTTTATATGTGAATTAAAACTGTACACCTGTCATTCCTTCATACAACCAATTCGCAAGTAATTGACGATTATCGTTCTGGATAATTCGTTGCTGATCGTTTTTATTTCTAATGTTTGCGAGCTCTACGAAAACGGCAGGAGGTAAGGTATTCCTCAACATATATAGTCCACGATCTTTTATAAAACCATGATATCCTCTGCCTTTTCTGTACTTCTCGTATTTCTGCTTAAATGTTTTGTGGCAATTTGCAGCTAGTTTTTTACTCCGACTAGAATGCTTATAATAATAAAAGAAAACATCCTGCCTCTTTTCAACACTCCTTGAATCAACATGAACCATAATTGCTTTTTGCTCTTTCACACCGCGCTTCTTGTACATTTTATAAAGATCATTAATGGCATCTGCTCTTTGCTTAAGACGCTTTTTCTGATTGGCAGGTATTTTCATATTATCCATGCACACTTCGTCTTTGTCACAATCTAGAAACGCTTCATCACGTATTCCATCATTTTTATCTCTAATGATAACATGAACTGTAGCACCGTTTTGCATTAGATTCCTTGCAAGCCTCAGTGTGACATCATAAGCATATTCATCTTCACATAAAGTATTTGAACACTCTTTGGAACATCTAGCACCCGGATCAGGACCTCCGTGTCCACTTACTAGATAGTAGACTTTTCCTTTGAGGTTGTTTGATGTAACAGAAACATCTTGATATTTTTCTCCGAATAGAGGAACGTATAAGTTTTTACTTTTCTTCGAATTTGTATTCGCTTTCTTTGTAGAGTTCTTATTATTAATTTTAATTAGGGAGGGTGCAGAAGAAACATGTAAAGAGTTAGTCTCACATTCTAATTCATGTGCTGGAACCCATAAAATGTTGCTAGCAGTATAAGATGTCTTTCTTAATTTCTTTTTTTTAATGGTCTCATTATACTTCTTAATCCGAACAGCCTTTTCGAAATCATCTATTGAGATCGTACTACGAATAGACTTTCCATTGTAAGAATATATCTTAACTGGAATGAAATATTCCTTTCCACGCAATAATTCTTCTCCTTTCGTAAGAGAGTTGAGAGCATAAAATTTCTCCAAGTTGCAACTTTCTTTATTTAAGTCATAACGCCGCAACAGAGAAAGAACTCCATCCCCCTTTTTTGCTTTGACCTTTAAATAATAGGGTTCGGCCTCCATGTTTAAACCGGAGACATGAAAGGCCATAAAAAGACCTATGATTATGAGTAGTTGTTTCTGTAGCATCCTTATAGTATAATCCGAACAAATTTATGTAAATTATTTGTAATGATGTACTTATGTATGATAAAAAATCCTAATATATTGATTATTCATACATAAGTGTACATTTGTGGAAGAAGATGATCAAGGAAATTGTCAATATTATAAAACACGAAATGCTCTTGGATTATAGGCAGAAGTTCTCTTTTGCAGGAACAGTCCTATTTGCAATAGCTTCTGTGTTTATTGTAGAGAAAGTATTCCAGGAAGTAAAGGTGTTTTCGTGGAATGCAATATTCTGGATATTGTTTGTTTTCATCGCATTGAATAGTATGGTGCGATCCTATAGTAAAATGACCAAAAAGCGATACCATTATTACTATTCGATTTATAATCCAACTGCATTGTCACTTGCAAAAATTGCGTATAACACTTTGAATCTGTTTTTATTAGCATGTATTCTTTACTTCTTTATGGCTTGGTTTACGATAGATCCTATCACAGACAAACCTCTATTTTTCACTGCTCTTTTTCTGGGTAGTCTTGGTATCGGGGCAATGGTCTCCTTTGTTTCAATTCTTTCAACGAAAGGTGAGAATAGTCATACATTATTGGCAATTTTAAGTATTCCATTATTGATTCCTACCGTGTTACTTCTTCTGAAGATAACAGCATCTGCCTCGGGAATTCTTACCGATAGTTCAATGGCGACAGATTTCACCTTTCTGATTGCAATAGATTTCCTTTCTATAGGGTTATCATTAATATTATTTCCATCTTTATGGCGAAATTAAATCCAAATGAAGAGTCCTAAATTCTGGTGGAAATTACTTTGTATTCCCTTGGGTTTGTATGTCCTTCTAGCTGGGTTGCTAGTGCCTTTGAAACCAGGAATATTAGGTATAGACAATTATAATGCGGAAGTTGGGGGTGAATTCAATGTAAACGTAATTGGATACAACTCTAACTATGATAGTGCAAAGAAACTGAGAGCTTATCTGCGTATTGATTCAAGTTATGTAATAAGCCACAAGGGAGTAAAAGCCTCTTCTGCAAACGATCTAAATGTATCCTTTCAAATTCCACAATATTTACCTACGCAGGATTCATTTGCATCTGCATCCATAATCCTTGATAGTGAGGTTGACGGGCCATCTGTTTTGCCAGGAATTATTCATATTGTACAAAATGAAATTGACCAGCAATTAGGGAATGATTTATGGTCATCTGCTAAGTTTACCTTAGAGCCGGTCGTAAAGGGGTTTAAATTCCCATATAGAAATATATTACATGAAACAGTTAGGAATACCTTTTTTCATGTTGCTATTTGGTTTGCAATGTTTTTCCTGCTCATTTTGTCATTATTTAATAGTATTCAGTATCTCAGGCTCCGAAGCTACGAGCTTGATATTAATGCTTCTTCCTATGCCGAAGTAGCCATTCTATTCGGACTTATAGGAATAGCGACAGGAAGTATTTGGGCAAAATATGCATGGGGTGCATTTTGGATAGCAGATGTTAAATTAAATATGAGTGCTGTAGCCTTATTGATTTATGTGGCATATTTGATACTAAGAGCTTCTATACAGGATATAGACAGTAGAGCGAGATTATCTGCAGCATATAATATCTTTGCTTTTGTAGCTATGATACCGCTGATTTTTGTGATTCCACGGATGACGGATAGCCTGCATCCCGGAAATGGAGGAAATCCTGCCTTAGGTGGTGAAGACCTAGATAACAGACTGCGGATGGTGTTTTATCCAGCAATCATACTCTGGTCAATAATAGGGTTCTGGCTGTCTAGTCTTAACATCCGAATAAAAAACATAGCTGAAAAGCTTATAGCTAAGAAATGATGAGGAATAGTTTAAGTTTTTATTTGCGATTAATGAAAAATAGATCAACTTCACAGTCAAGTTATATGAAACCATATCAAATTATCTCAATACTGTTTCTGCTACTCTTTAGCCCTTTAAGTAGTTGGGCACAATCAGATCCAGATTTTCTAAGAAGCACTGGAAAAATCTATAGCGTAATCGCTGTGATTGTTATCCTTTTTCTTGGAATCATTTTTTTCATCTTTAGATTGGATAAGAAAGTAACTGAAATAGAAAAACAAATTACGAATGAGTGAAAAGCAAGCCAAATTTTATGAAAGTGTCCAAAAGAACTTTGATAAAGCAGCGGTGCATACAAATCACCCTAAAGGCCTCTTAGATCAGATCAAGGCATGTAATGCCATCTACAAAATGAACTTTCCTGTAAAAATCGGGAATCATTATGAAGTGATAGAAGCATACAGAGTGCAACATTCACATCACAGACTACCTACCAAAGGAGGGATACGATTTAGCCATCTTGTAAACCAAGAAGAAGTAATGGCTTTAGCAACACTAATGACTTATAAATGTGCTATCGTTGATGTACCATTTGGAGGCGCGAAAGGTGGCGTTTGTGTGAGTCCCCGAAAATACTCAGAAGAACAATTAGAAAAAATCACAAGAAGGTACACGGTAGAGTTAGTGCGCAAAAACTTCATTGGCCCAGGTACAGACGTGCCTGCTCCTGATTATGGAACAGGACCTAGAGAAATGGCTTGGATCCTTGATACTTATCAGCAAATGAATCAAGGCGAAATAGATTCTGCAGCTTGTGTTACAGGTAAACCAGTAAACCAAAGTGGTATACGCGGGAGAACAGAGGCTACAGGTCGAGGTGTGTATTATGCAACCAGAGAGTTCTGTAATTTGGAAAAGGAAATGAAAGCCCTTAATCTAAGTCCAGGTATGGAAGGAAAGACAATTGTGATACAAGGATTAGGAAATGTAGGTTCGTATACCGGTCTTATCTCCATTGAAGAAGGAGGAGCAAGGGTAGTAGGAGTCTCTGAAATAGAAGGAACGATACATGATCCGAATGGCATAGATATTAAGAAGCTCTTAAAATATAGAAAAACGAAAAGAACAATTTTAGGGTTTCCAGGAACAAAAACAATTAAGGATAGAGCAGCTTGGGTCAAAATACCTTGTGATATTCTCATTCCTGCTGCATTAGAAAGCCAAATTCATAAAGGAAATGCAAGGTCTGTAAAAGCTAAAATAATTGTCGAAGCGGCAAATGGACCTATCACCGCTGCAGCAGAAGAAATCCTGTTGAAGAAAAATGTTGTTATTCTTCCGGATATGTACGCCAATGCTGGAGGGGTAACTGTCTCGTATTTTGAATGGCTTAAAAACCTATCTCATATGCGTTTTGGTAGAATGGAAAAAAGATTTGATTCTAATACCTATTCTAACTTTGTTAATTTGATCGAACGCACGACTTCTAAAAAAATCGGAAAGAGAGAAAGAGAGATGTTAACAAAAGGGGCAGACGAAGTTGATCTCGTAAGATCAGGATTAGAGGACACAATGGTCAATTCATTTCATCAGATCCGCGAAGTATATAACAGAAAGAAAAAAATCAATGACTACAGAACCGCAGCTTTTGTCTTAGCAGTAAACAAAATCGCTAGCGATTACATGTCCTTGGGTGTATTTCCGTAATAGATTACACGATTTCACTGCTTTAGTGGAATGAATATAAAAAGGGTTGTTCATATGAGCAACCCTTTTTTTTGTTGATAGGATAAAATCAACTGTTCGTACTATATTTTAAGCTGTTGATATTAAAGCTTGCAACCTTTTTCCATTTCGTGAGTCTTTTAGATGTATTTACTAATCATTAAAATTTTATACAATGAAAAATTTCGGATTTATCTTTATCGTTTTCTTTTCCTCAATACTTACGATGTCAGCATCGAGTACAACTACAAACTCTTCGAACCTTAAAGGCCCAACTTTAGAATTGCAAAAAGAACTTGTGCAATTAATTGCCAATATAGATGTTGGAGCTTTCAAACTAAAAGAGAATATCAGTTTTACAGTTGATTTTATTGTAAATGATGAAGGAGAAATCGTTGTTCTGAGCACCTCTTCCAAAATGCTAGACAAAACTGTAAAAGCTAGATTAAATTATCACCATGTGGATGCAAACGTAAAAAAGAACCATAAATACATATTACCGATAACTATAAAGAAGTAGCGAGAGTTTTTTTAACGTAAGGGGTCTACGATGGGCTCCTTACGTATTTTATTTTATTAATTATAAATTTTAAAGAATATTTATAATAAATTTTAGATAATTAGAATATTATATTTTTCTTTGCAGTCTAATAATTAATATGGCTGACTACAAATTAGATAAAATAGATCTAAAAATACTAAAACTACTCCAGTTGAATAGTAAAATTACCAATTTGGAGCTTTCTAAAAAAATAGGACTTTCTCCAGCGCCAACACTCGAACGTGTCAAAAAGCTCGAACAATCTGGAATAATCCTAAGTTATCATGCAAAAGTAGATGCAGAGAAGATCGGACTTAAGGTGCGTACATTCGTTTTAGTATCATTAGCTTGGCAAAAAGAAAAGGCGCTTGAAAACTTCATTGAAAAGCTCCAGAAGATTGATGAGGTTACGGAATGTTATATTATTACAGGCGATGCTGATTTCCTACTAAAAATTGTTTGTAAAGATATTCCAAGCTATGAACAATTGCTTTTCAAAAAGTTATCGCAAATTCCAGAAATTGAAAGACTAAAAACTTTAATGACACTGTCAAAGGTGAAAAAATTAAAGTTGTTACCATTTGATTACTTATCCTGATCATAAGCTATTTCGAAAACAAAACTTAATTCACTTTTATATAGTTTCAGTAACAAAGAAACAGGGCACGCTGGATACGTGTTTGGAACAATGCATGTTAAAGATGAAAGCGCATTTGCTTACGTTAATCTTGCAAAATCCTGCATAGAAGAATGTGCAGCTTTTGCAGCAGAAATTGATCTTGATTTAGCCTCTGGTTTTGACATCATGGAGATTTTTAGAATGAGAGGTGATAAACGTCTAGAAAGTTTTTATTCTAAAAAACGCTATCAAAAAATCAGAAGGCGCATTTTGAAAGCGTTTGATCTTGATATTGCGGGTTTTGCTAACCTAGTACCGATGTTTGCAATAAATGCAGTTTCAGAGAAACTTCTATCCAAAGGAAATCCGCTGCCATTAGACCTTACCTTATGGATGCACGCTAAGCGAAATCAAAAGTACTGTTTCGGAGTTGAGAATTTTCAAGAACATTACGAAGTCTTACACATTATTCCCTATGAATATCAAGCTGCTCAACTATACGCTCTCTCAAAAAACGTATCTGCAGTGCACAAAGAAATTAAGGCGATTACTAAAGCGTATAAGAACTCAGATATCAAGAAAATTTATAAGAAAGCAAAAACCTCACTCGGGAGTATGCGTGGCATTATGCTGTATGATAGAAATGATATCATTGCAAACAAAATTATGGACACAACTGACAAAGGAAAGTTGTTTTGTGCTGTAGGCGCAGCGCACCTCTATGGTAAAAATGGTATAATAGCACAATTAAAAAGAAATAATTACAAGGTAAAAGCACTTTCATTACAAGAAAATACTGAAGAAGAAGTAATCTATAATTGAGGATGGAAATAGCAAAAGCAAATAAAACAGCATCCGTCATTACAAATGATCCCGTGTTTTTAATCCAATTATGCGAACTTCTTATAATTAATCCTCTCTACGATGAAATTTTTGTAATCACCGACGTAGAACAAACACTGGAAAGTAAACAATTACGTTGGTTCCAGGTAAAAAATTTAACCCAAATAAATACGAATCAACTGGGAAATAGAGATGATGTGTTTTGTAGAGTGCGAAACAATGATTCTATCGAAAACTATAATACGTTTCTATTTACACTACTGAAAAATTGCTCACTACAAGAATACGCAAGAGCATATATAAACATAGACCTTTTCCAGTATTTGCAAAAGGGAAGTCTATCAAAACTACTCTCGTTTCAAATGCTAGAAGAACAAATCCTAAAACTTCCTTTCTGGAGTGCCAATGTGTTAGTCACAGTAAAAACCAACTCTGTAGATACGAAAGCATTGGATGAATCCGAAATTCTAAAAACTGGAAGACGTTATATAGGTATGAAGCTGTTAAGTTCTTTAGGTTTACCTTTAATCGTGATTCCGTCATTAAAAATTGCAAAAGCAATGGATTTGATGACGTATTCTCTTAATCAAGGATCAAAGATATTTCACAGCGATGATATTCAAAAATTGTTAAATAATGCGAAAGACAGAAATTAAAATTAATGTTACCCTAGATGAACACAATGTCCCTGATACGATCTTCTGGGATTCTAAAGATGATAAGTCAGAGCAAACGCATGAATCTAAAGCAATGATGCTTGCTCTATTTGAAAAAGACTCCAAAGAGACCGTAAAAATTGACCTATGGACAAAAGATATGCAAATGGTAGAAATGGATAGATTCTTTTTTCAAACGTTAAAATCCATGGCAGACACCTACTTCAAGGCAACCAAAAACAATCTACTTGCTTCTAGAATGCAGGAGTTTGCTAGATACTTTGCAGAAGAGACTAAGATCATTGATAAATAATACATATAATTATTATTAATATAAAAATCCTCAATAGAAGAACAAAGTGCGCGAAGTAAAACTCTGGTTATCAACTGGTTAAATTATATATTATAAATATTTATAATAAATATTACATATTAGTGTTTATTTATATATAACTTCTTATTTTTGGCTTACCAATCGTTGTATATGGAAACCAATGTTGTCACAGAGAGATTTTTACAATGCCTGCACGAACTCAAAAGTTCAGGACACGTTAGGTCTTATAGACAATTTGCTCTTGCCATAGAAATACACCCACAAAGTCTCAACGATATCACCAAAAAGAAACGAAATGCAACTGTCGAAATGCTCCGCAAAGCAGTTGAAGTATTCAATATAAATCCAGTATTTTTATACTGTGGAGAGAAGCCAGTGTTTAGAAGTGCCGAATTAGATACATCTATTGCTGAAGAAATTGGTATCAAAAGTTTTGACGTAAAAGGAGATGCGATGGAACCCAGCCTGTTTAGCGGTGATAAGGTGGCATGTATCCAGATAGAAGAGGAAGATTGGATGGACTCAATTTATGACAATCATGTCTATGTTTTGGTGTGCCAAAATAAAACGTATATAAGAAGAGTAAAAACAATGGAAAGTATGCAAGCTATAGAATTGCATACGGATAATAGCTGTTATGATTCTCTCATCATCAATCTGAATAAAGTCAAAGAAATCTGGAGGGTACAATCAAAAATTAGCCCTTTTATACCTTCAAAAAATCATATCAGAAACGGATTTAATGAAAACCTTATCACAATGCAGGAAACTATAAGTACGCAATCGGATATGATCAAAACGCTCAATTCTACTATTGAAAAGTTGTTGAAGCAATCAAGGTCTTCTTTCTAATTTTTTCCTTACATTTTCACCTAGCATTTCCCTTCTCACCATTTAAAGGAATTGGCTTATCTTCGTAAAAATTTTACTATGTCAAAAGTAGTTAAGAACGCAAAACAAGCGGTCTCAGATATCAAAGATGGAATGACACTCATGTTGGGAGGCTTTGGTTTATGTGGGATACCGGAAAATAGTATCTCCGCTTTAGTCGATCTAGGGGTTAAGGATCTCACATGTATTTCTAATAATGCAGGTGTTGATGATTTTGGAATTGGTCTGATGTTACAAACAAAACAAGTAAAGAAAATGATCTCCTCCTACGTAGGGGAGAACGCAGAATTCGAAAGACAACTCCTCTCTGGAGAATTGGAAGTTGAATTAATTCCGCAGGGTACGTTAGCTGAAAGAATTCGAGCTGCCGGTGCAGGAATTCCAGCTTTTTTTACTCCAGCTGGGTATGGTACAGAAGTCCAAGAAGGAAAAGAGACAAGAGTGTTTAACGATAAAAACTACATTCTTGAAAAAGCATTTGAATCTGATTTTGCATTAGTGAAAGCATGGAAAGGTGACACAGATGGAAACCTCATTTTTAAAGGGACTGCTAGGAACTTTAATCCAATGATGGCAATGGCAGGAAATGTTACTATCGCGGAAGTCGAGGAACTAGTCGAACCTGGAGAATTAGATCCAAATTTTATACATATACCTGGAATATTTATAAATAAAATATTTCAAGGAAAGGACTATGAAAAACGTATTGAACAAAGAACCGTTAGCAATAAATAAAATAAGATGGCACTTGATAAATTTCAAATAGCGCAACGTATAGCAAAAGAATTAAAAGACGGATTTTATGTAAATCTAGGAATTGGTATTCCTACACTCATCGCAAACTATATTCCTTCTGGAGTTAATGTAACATTACAATCAGAAAACGGTCTACTGGGAATGGGGCCATTTCCCTATGAAGAGGATGTGGATGCCGATCTCATAAATGCGGGGAAACAAACCGTCACAACCTTAAATGGATCATCCATTTTTGATTCCGCAATGAGTTTTGCAATGATAAGAAGTGGTCGAATAGATTTAACTGTTTTAGGTGCTATGGAGATTGCTCAAAATGGTGATATAGCGAACTGGAAAATTCCAGGAAAGATGGTAAAAGGTATGGGAGGAGCTATGGACCTAGTTGCGTCAGCAGAAAATATTATAGTGGCTATGCGTCATACAAACAAACATGGAAAATCCAAATTACTCAAAGAATGTTCATTACCTCTTACAGGCACTGGCTGCATCAAAAGAGTGGTTACTGACCTAGGGTATTTTGAAATAAAAGAAAATGCATTTCATCTCTTAGAAAGAGCACCAGGAGTAAGTATTGAAGATATAAAAAATGCAACCGAAGGAGACCTTGTTGTGGATGGTGATATTCCAGAAATGCAGATGTAAATTAACCAAACACGCCTTTACTAAAGGGTTTTAGCTTCTTGTCGATTAAACTTATATCAAGTTTTTCTATCAACCGTTCATCTTGAATTAGGATACCGAAGTAATACAAGTCTATGCTTAGTTTATATTTTGTATTCTTCCTAGCATAATCCCATGCGGATTGCATACCCTTAGACCAATGAATATCATCCAAAATAACAATCGAATTATTACTGGCTTGTGATGCCACTAAATCAAAATAACGGATCGTTGCTTCCTCAGTGTGGTTTCCATCTAGAAAGCTTAAATCTATTTGTTGAGATGCTAGAAGCTCTGGTAAGATGTCATCAAAATTTCCAATCTTCAATAAGACATTTTCTACTTTGGCCCTCTTGAAATTTTCTCTTGCAATAGATGCAACATTAGGATCACCTTCAATAGTTATAACCGAAGATCCAAGGTTCCCTAAAGCGAGATACAACGAACTTATACCCAACGATGTCCCTAATTCTAACACATGTTTTGGCTTATAATGTTGCATTAGGTTGAATAAAATCTTTCCTTGCCACTTTGTAGAGACTGCAGAATTTGCAATGGATTTAATGGTTTTCGTCCGGCTATTATTCGTATGAGATCCTGCTCCTAAATCAGTAATTTCTATTTCCCGTCCATCCCTTTCATTTAATATTCTTATTTGGTCAATTGTCTGGAATGCATAGTACACTTTACTTGTATCTAAAACCGAGTTGATGAAATCATAAACAAATGGTGAGTGCGCCGAATAAATCGTCTTTGCACGCAAATAATAATTAAGGTATTCGGCTATTTTAAATACTGTGGACAAGGATTTTTTTTGCAAAACTAAAGCTTAACAGCTTATTAAATAATTCTTGAGGGCTTATTTAGTTTTTAGCTCCAATTTGTCCTAAAGAATTATTTGTTTCGTCCTTAAAGTAGTATTTTAGAGAGCATAATCAAGTTTAAGATCAAACTTAAATATGAAAAATCTAATTACCCTTTTTCTTCTAATATATATTTGTAGTTCAGGATTGTACAGTCAAGTTGAATTTGTAAATTCTGGCCAATCATTAGAACCTGGTTCTTTTACTATGGGCTTTGCTGATGTTAATGGAGATTATAGAGACGATCTTGTGATCCAAGGAGAAGATAGGATGGTACATGTATACATACAAACGGAGAATCAAGATTTTATTAAAGCTAAAATAATAGATTTAGAGGGTTCTAACGATTGGAGCCTATCCATTTTTGATTTAGATAATGATGGGCAAAAAGAAATTGTTACTTCTGGATATTATAGAGGGACACAATTGATAAAATTTACAAACTCAGTTGATTTTGAAACGATAATTGAAACGATTGAGCCTGGTGAAATATTTGCTCAAAATTCTAATGCGATTGACATAAATAATGATGGATACTTAGATTACTTTGTCTGCCATGATGATGGTGACAGTCAGATGTACATAAACGATGGACAAGGAAGTTTTAACAAAGATGTTTCTATGTTCGATTTTAAAACAACACCAAGTTCTGATGGATCTGGAAACTATGGTTCGATATGGGTTGACATTGATGAAGATGATGATTTAGATTTGTATATCGCAAAATGTAGAAGATTCGTGTCCTCAAACACTGACCCTAGACGGATAAATCAACTGCATATCAATAATGGCGACGGTACATTCACCGAAAAAGCAGTGGAATTTGGTCTTGCCAGTGGTGAGCAAACTTGGGCTGCTGATTTTGCGGATGTAGACAACGACGGGGACCTAGATTGCTATATGGTGGAACATAGCGGCGACTACATGCTTTACGAAAATACAGATAGCATATTCGTTCCAAGACCAAATTATATTATGGATCCAATATCAGGATCTGGCTATCAAGGATTCTTTTCAGACTTAGATAATGATGGTCTTGTTGACATTATAATTGCTGGTGATGATGATTATATTCTTTGGAATAAAGGAGGATTCAATTTTGAGAAAGATTTTATTGTAATCCCTGGTAATCGAGAATTAGCATCTCTTGCTCTTGGAGACGCAAACTTGGATGGTTTTACTGATTTTATGACAACGTATTCTATCGGTTCTAATGTTTCTACAATACCGAATGAATTGTGGATTAATGAAGGAAATGACAATAATTATGTAAAAATTTCTGTAGAAGGAACAGAGTCTAATAGGGAAGGGGTAGGTGCTAGAATACGAGTATACTCTAGTCTAGGTACGCAACTAAGAACTGTTACTTCTGGGGAAGGATATGGAGTTGTCAACTCGATTACACAGAGTTATGGGCTTGGACAAGATAATATCATAGACTCACTTAAAGTCACTTGGCCATCAGGACAAGAGGATACGTTTTTTGATCTCAAAATAAACACGCATTACATTATACATGAAGGGGCCTGTATTACAGATTTAAATATGGGGCAATATGAGATAAGTCAAGATGGATTTTGTGAAGGGGACTCCTTATTGTTAAGTGGAAACGGAAATGGATGGAATACAGGAGATGATGATTCCACTTTATCAGTTTCCAGTACTGGATTTTATTATGCTACCTTTCTAGATTCACTAGGATGTGCTTCTCCTTTTCATACCTTGTATATTGAAGAAGCAGAAGAATTACAGGCAATTATAGCAGTGGACAACAATTTGGCCTGTGTTGGTGAAGAGGTAGTATTGAGTTCAGGATTTACGGAAGGAGTCGTTTGGTCTACAAATGAGGAAGTTGCAGTTCTAGCTGTGACAGAAACTGGAGAGTATTTTTATACTGTGCAAGGACTATGCAAAGAACTGGAAAGCGATACCGTGCTAATTCAGTTTTTGGATCCAGCAGAAATAGATGATCAATTCATTGAGGCAAATCAAGGAGAAAACGTTGAGATTAACGTAGTAGGTGAAAATGTATATTGGTACAATGCCGATGATCTTGTAAATTCTTTTCATCAAGGCAATTCTTTGAGTGTGAATGCCATTCAAAGTAATACTCAATTTTGGGTACAAGATGTAGTAGGGGACCCACTTGTAGAAGCAAATGTGGGCTTAGCAGAGATTCAGGAAGAGATGCACGGAAATAACTTAAATGGGGGCCTATACTTTAACGTCTACGATAATGTACATATCAAAGGAGTAACGATTAATACAGATGTATTAGGGCTGAGAAATATAGAGGTGCGGAATGCGGAAGGAGTTGTAGTGCAATCAAAAAGTATTGATATAATACAAACAGGAGAGCAATATGTCCAGCTTGATTTTATTATTACAGAAGGAGTGAACTACTTCATGAGCACAAATGATCAAATAAATATTAGCAGTTTTGGATCGTTATCTCCAAGGCTTTTTCGAAATTCAGATGTGACGGGTTTTCCTTTTATCGCTACTGAACTACTTGAGATTACCGATTCCTTCTTTGGACCAGACTACTATTACTATTTTTATAATTGGGAAGTTTCTAATGTTTCATTGGAATGTTCTGGAAATTTGGCTAAAATTGAAATAGATGTAGAATTATCAGCCGTAAATGATCCAGAGTTTTTAGCAGATCTATCAATTTACCCACTTCCAGCATCTGACGAGATTCACATCGAATCTAAGTTAAATCGGATAGAGAGACTAGAATTGTATGATGGACAAGGTAAAATCGCTATTTCACAGAGACAATCAACGTTCAAATCAAGTTTAAATATTAGTAATTTAACCCCTGGAATCTATGTTTTAAAAATAATCTCAGATTCTGGTAAAAATGCTTTCGTAAAAATACCTTGTATTAGTAGATAAAATTAATTTTGCAACACTTTAGATGGTGGTTGTAGCTCAGTTGGTTAGAGCATCGGTTTGTGGTACCGAGGGTCGCGGGTTCGAATCCCGTCTTCCACCCATAAATAAAGAGGCTGTCTCAAAAGGCAGCCTCTTATCTGTTTTATTCCTTTGGAGGGGTTGGATCAGCTTTTAAGCTAAATGTTCTACTCACTGGATTATTAGGAGCACTTACTAATGTTCCATCTTTTTCGTGATAACTTAAAGTTATAGTGTTTTCTCCCATAGGCATACCTTCAATATAATACGGTTGCCATTTTTCAATTTTATGATCTTCACCATTGATATTGGCAGTAACAAATTTGCCGCCAGACAAAGATCCATTCACTAAATAGAAATCAAGCATGACCTTCTTTGTGTCATCTCCTATATAAGTACCCTTAGGTCTACTGTAAAAGATCATAGGTTCATCAATCGTTTCACGCGAGGTGATAGATTTATCTTTTACTTCGATTTTCTCAGCTATAAAAGCGTCACGTGTCTTGATGCTTTCGTGATAAGATCTAGATAGAAAAGCCAAAGTATGGTGCGTTCCATCAGCAACATCGTGTTCAAAGCTAGACATATATTTAGCAGCGTAGGGCTTATCATCTACAATAAGATGAATGTGCTGACCTTTACCACTGTTAGCACACATCTTTTGCGGAGCATCTGGAGTTTGGGTTCCTAAGGAATACAAATCACCTCCTACATCAAATGAAAACTTACCCTCTTTGTAAGTCATATTTGAAATTTTAGCATCTGGATATTTCTGAGAAGGACTAAATGGTGTTAGCTTATACGTTAAACTAGTTACCTTTGTGTCACTTTTGGTAGGTTTGTCCGTCTTACAAGCGAAGAAACTTATTAGCAATAGAAGAGAGAGAATAGCTCTGAAATTTATCATTTTGACTTTTTTTAATTTGTATTAGACTACTAGGCAAATTAGAAAAATATCTTTTATTTGTATGAGCTTACGACATAGTTTAGGGACAATTTGAACAATTATAGTGCAGTAATGGATATATCTGATCAGAATATACTTGACAAATTTAGTGCAGGTGATGAAAAAGCAATTGAGCTTTTATTCAATAAGTACTACAAGTATTTGTGCGCATGTGTGTATAAACTCATAAAGGATTCAAATACTGCTGAAGATATTGTTCAGGAGGTATTTATGGAACTTTGGAAGAAAAGAGAGAAATTAAATATTAATATTTCTATTAAAGCCTATATGAGAAGAGCTTCAATTAATAAGACCTTAAATCATATCAGGGCAAAGAAAGTCAACTTCGAAGATGAATCTGAGCTTTTAATAGTACCATCTGGAGGAAGTTCGTCTCAAGAAAATATAGAAGGAATGGAGCTTAAGACGCACATTTCCAAGGCAATAGATCAATTACCAGATAAATGTAGAATAATATTTGCAATGAGCCGTTATGAAGAAATGACATATAAAGAAATAGCTGCAAGTCTGGACATTTCTGTTAAAACTGTTGAAAATCAGATTTCCAAAGCTTTGAAACTTTTAAAAGCAGAATTAAAACCATACCTTAAAAAATATTGAGAAAATATTGAGAAATTTAAGACTTGAATAGGGGTAGGGCCCAAAATTCTTGTCTTTATTACGACGCTAGACATGAAAGATATTAATTACATAACACTCCACCACAAGAAAATAAGCGACCAAGCCAGTCAGACTGAACTTGATCAGCTAGAATCTTGGATAAGATTATCTCCTGATAATCAAGAAGATATAGATCATTTAGATACTTTATGGGACCTTAGTTTAGACTACGTTCCCGAAGTAGAATTTGATTCATCTAAAGGCCTAAATACATTCAAGAACAAAATAGCATCTCACCCTGACTCTAAGATAATTAAGTTAAAACCTAAATATTCTGGAATTTTAAAGATTGCTGCCTCACTTACAGTATTGGCAGTTGCGGGTTTTTTAATCCTTAATATGCTCTCTCCTAATAAACTCATCAATTCTGGTACTGAAATTAGCATGATAAGCTTAGAAGATGGATCACAACTTTGGCTAAGTCCAAATTCAGTTATAGAATATGATAGAAACTTCAGCAAAAACCATAGGACTATGGCGTTTGAAGGAAAAGCATTCTTTGACGTAACAAAAAATGAAGATTTACCTTTTATAGTGAACATGGGTGCACAGAGCATCGAAGTTTTAGGTACTTCTTTCAATTTAACACATAGAAACGATAATGTGATACTTGAAGTACTCACTGGTGTCGTAAAGTTTAGAGATTCCCAAGATCGACAAAATACAGCTAAAGCAGGCCAAAGCATAGTATTTAATGCTACTTTGAACACTGCATCCCTATCTGAAATCAAATCCACAAATGCTTTCTCTTGGAAGGAGAGAAGTTTGAGCTTTAACAGCACTCCATTGGAGCAAGTATTTAAAGACTTAGAAAACTACTATGAAATTAATATTGATGATAATGATATTAACATAGCAGATTGTACGTTTTCTTCACCAAAACTAGATAATGCTTCTCTTGATCAAACACTAGAAATTCTCAATAAGGTTGCTGGTGTAGAATTCACTGGTGATGCTTCTAAAGGAAAGCTAGTCTTAACAACAGTTGATTGTCTCAAATAGATACCTCTGCTCTACGATTTTGAACCTAGTATTAATACGTGATACTTCCATTAGTCTTATATGCGTTATTATGGTAGTTTTATACTAGAATAGTTTGATGAAAAAACTGCTAATCGTATTTATCCTTATCCTAGGCTGGAACTTACAATCGTTCGCCCAAGATGCCAGACCCTCTGACAAAATAATTAGCTATAAGTGTGTTCAAAAACCTCTCAAGCAAATCTTGAATGAAATTACTGAACAAACTGATGTGAATATCTCCTATAGTGATAATGTTTTACCAACTGACTCGCTGATTACAATTAGTATTCAAAGTAGACCACTCAGTACCATGCTCCTTCAGATATTTAAGGACTCAAAATTCACGTATGAGAACCAAGGTTCTGACATAGTAATCCTAAAAGAACCTGCATCAGTTGATAGGAGTCCTACGGAAATTGAAAAGTCAGAAGAAATAGATGGAGAGCAAATAACCATCAGCGGTAAAATTGAAGATTTACGATCGTTAGAAAGATTGGTATATGCCAATATTGTTCTTGATGATAGGTCTAAAGGTACCATTTCAAATGAATTTGGTTTTTATTCCTTTACGATTCCGAAAGGCACAAAGGGTGTTAACTTTACGTACCTAGGATATAATACATTTAGATTTGAAGGCCCTATAACAAATGACACTACGCTGAACATCAAATTAGACCCAGAGATTTTGTTAAACGAAGTACTTATCGTTGACAAAAGAATCATGAAGAATAAAGAAAGAAATTTTGGGTCAATAGATATCCTTCCATTAGACAAAATACAATCGATAGTTTCCTTGGGAGGAGAATCAGATATTCGCAGGTTGGCTTATTTGATGCCAGGTGTTACTACAGGCGGAGATGGTATAGGAGGTATGAATGTTAGAGGAGGATCTGTCGATCAAAATCTCATACTTTTTGATGGAGTTCCAGTATACAATGCAAATCATGCATTAGGTATTTTTAGTGTGTTTAATTCGAATACTATTAAAAGTGCAAAGCTATACAAAGGAGGTTTTCCAGCTCGTTTCGGTGGTCGATTATCATCGGTATTGGACGTGCGAACACGCGATGGAAATAAAAAAGAATTGGCAGGTAATGTATCCATTGGATTACTTACTATGAAAGCTACTTTAGAAGGTCCCATTGTGAAGGAGAAAAGTTCATTTATTGTATCCGCAAGACGTACTTTTTTAGACCCATGGATCAAAGCTGGATCAGAATTTTTAAACGAAAATAATAATAGAGAAGGAACTACAAACTACAGGTTTTATGATTGGAATGCTAAAGTTGATTTTAGCATATCGGATAAAACGCAATTACTCTTTAGCTACTTGTCAGGAGGTGATAAGTTTAATAATGAATCGATAAGGGAAACAGGAAATGGAAGTACCCTTTTTACTGACGAAAAAGAAACGAACTGGGACTGGGGAAATAACGTTGGAGTAGTCCAACTTAATTCGGAAATCTCAAGCAAAGCGTTCTTAAATTTGAATGCGTATTATTCAGATTATAAATTTGATTCATTTGATCTTAACAGGTTTAGAGACTTTACAGGCTCCGTTGTTGAAAATGATGTTTATAACGCAGGAATTTATAGAAGTTCTGTACAAGATGTTGGAGTAAGGTTAAACTTAGATTACATACCTAACAACACAAACACATTTAAAATTGGTGTAGGCTTAGTACGGCATAGATTTGCTCCCCGCTTGTTCTTTGTGTCGACCATTGATAGATTCGTAAATGGAGATGAAGAGTTAACGAAAAATAAGTTGGAATCTGAACTTGATGGGCCAGAAACAACTGGTTATGATCTGCAATCTTATGTAGAAGATGAGATTAAAATAAATTCAAGTACTAGACTAAATCTAGGTTTTCATAGCTCATATATAAAAACTGATAATAGTACATTTTTTCTACCACAACCAAGAGCAAATTTGCTGATAGGAACAGGGTCGAAATATTTCAATACTTCTGTAAGTTATACAAGCCAATATTTACACCTATTATCTAATTCCGGACTCGGAGTTCCTGCTGACCTTTGGTTACCTTCTACAGATCGACTAACACCTCAGACAGGTATAGTGTATTCTGCTGGAGTAGGGTCAACAGTAAATGATGACAAAGACCTTAAATTGGATTTCTTTTACAAGAAGATGAAAAATATTATTGCTTTTAATCAGTCTGGTATTTTTACACTTACAAGCATGAATAATTGGGAAAATTCCATTCCGCAAGGAACGGGTAGAGCCTATGGTACAGAGCTAAGTTTCAACAAAAGTGTTGGTAAGTTTAATTGGTTTACGAATTATACCCTATCATGGTCATATAGACAATTTGCAGAGCTGAATGATGGGAAAGAATTCTTTGCGCGGTATGATAGAAGGAACTCCTTAAAGATTTCTACCATTTATCACATAAATTCTAATGCCGAATTCACGTTCAATTGGATTTTCGCCAGTGGAAATAGGGTGACCCAACCAATAGGATTTAGAGAAGAACCGTTAGAAAATGGAACCATTGATCTGCTATTGATCTACGGAGACAAGAATAATGTTCAATTAGATGCCTTCCATAGACTTGATTTAGGATTTAATCTTTACAATAAGTATAGTTGGGGTAGACAAAAAATCTCTATTGGTGTATTCAATGCCTACAATCGAAAAAATCCATACTTCATTGATATTGAGAGGGATATGTCTGATGAATCTAATTATGTATTCAAAAAATACACGATTTTACCCATTTTACCCTCTGTTTCTTATAACTTAAGCTTCTGAAATTCAAAACATTAACTAAAGTTAAGTGTTAATTTCCTTCCATTTCGGGTAGATTTTATATATTTTGTGACCAAGTTATAACAAGATCGTCTAGATAAGTATATAATAAAGAGTGAATAAACTGATTTACATATTTCTTTTCTTCTTATTTTTAACATCATGTGTTGAAGAAATTCAACCTAAATTAGAAGAAGAATACGAACCAGAACTGGTTGTCAATTCTGTTGTCGTTCCAGGAGAAGATTACGTGCAATTCTTTATTTCCACTTCTGTGGCTATAGATTCTGACGATGTTCCTTTTCACCCAGTTAATGGAGAAGCTGAAGTACGTTTACGTGATCAATCTGGCGAAGTAGTCGTAGAATATGTTCCTTCAGATGAAGTCTGGAGAACCAGTAGAACTTATCAGCCGCAACCGGGCTTTAATTTTGAACTAGAGGTTGAACTTACTTCGAGAGATATTGCAACAGTTGTTTCTACTACGTTTGTCCCTTTTCCTATGCCAATCGAAAATTTCAACACAAACTCTTCTGAGCAAGTTGTAGTAGCGGGAAAAACAAAATATAACTATAACATTGATTTTAATATTCCGGAATCTGAAGAAGACGTACACTTTAGATTTATAGCTAAAAATCCTACCACAGGAGAAGAAATTCCTGTTCACTCAGCAATACAAGGAGCTGATGCTATGTCTCGTTTAAATCATATGCAAGGCGTTTTATTCAACAGCAATACTTTGATAGATGGTAATGTGGAATTAATTCTACAATCAGAAACAGATCTTTCAAATGCTGAAATTCATTTGTATACAGTGAATAGCGAATATTATAAATACAACCGGTCTCTTAGTGATGCATATGGCTCTCACAATTCACCATTTGATGAGCCTGTCTCAAGATATTCGAATATCGATAATGGATTAGGTTTATTTGGTTCATTTACTAGACACATAGAGCTCTACAGCCTTAAATAAGAGCTTCTCATTACCTTTCCTTACATTCCCTTCAAACGGTTTTCTTTTATCTCTGTACGGTATATTATGGCTGTCTAGTTCTTAAATCTGCACCTAAAGTGTAATGGGTCAATTTCCTCTGAATTCGCATTCTTATTGCTCGAAAAGTACCTCTACTATAGTACTACATAAGTAAAATATCCGTCTTCCGTCTAGGGGTTAGGTGTCTTTTTATTGTCATTAATATGAAACCTTATTTAACTTTTTGAAGAACCTGGATAAACAATGGACATAATTACAAAACTTGATTTCTTAAAAGAGGTCGATCTCTTCTCCGATCTCCAAGAGGAAAAACTGGTCAATTTGGCTAGAATCCTTATTGGGAAGAAAATTAGCAAACATCACTTTATTTATAATACTGGAGATACTACCGATGAAATGTTCTTTTTAAGTGATGGAACAATCAAAATTGGTAAACATTCACACGATGGAAAAGAGGTAATAAAATCAATTATCCATCCTAAGGTCATTTTCGGTGAAGCGGGAGTAATGGGTCTTGGTGAGTATGATAATTTTGCAAAAGCAATAGACACAAATGTTAAGTACTTTGCTTTGAAAGTCTCCGATTTCAGAGCTTTTCTAGAATCCAACCCCGAACTGTATTGGAAGATGATTGACTCTCTAGGATCTAAGCTTAGACATACTGAAAGAAGATTTGAATCACTTGTATTTAAAGATGCAAGAGAAAGAATTATAGATTTTTTGAAAGATAATGCAAAGAATTTTGGACGTCAAGTTGGATATGAGATGCTCATAAAGCATAGTTTGACACAACAAGACATAGCCAACTTCACTGGCACATCAAGGCAGACGGTAACTTCTGTTCTTAATGATCTTAAAAAGTCTAATCAAATCTATTTTAAAAGAAAAAGTATACTGATACGAGATATGACGTCTCTATCATAAAATGCAATAGTTTTTTCATAATTGGTCGATTTTAGCAATCCTGAAATCCAAGACGCACTCTTTAGTGCGTCTTTTTTCTTTTTATCAATTATGATATGTACTTTTGCACTCCAACAGGAAGAGTGGCAGAGCTGGTTTAATGCACCGGTCTTGAAAACCGACGTACGTTAACGCGTACCGGGGGTTCGAATCCCTCCTCTTCCGCTTAATGGATGGACCTTCAAACATACGCTTTGAAGGTTCTTTTTTTTCCCTAATTTGTCCTTATAAATTTCTTATAATCAAGCCAATGGCTAAACTCTCATTTAAGCATATCTGGAACTACAGTTGTCCCAAATGCAGGCAAACTAAGATGTATAAAGAACCTTTTATGGTAATGAAACCTTTAGACATGCATGAGCGTTGTTCCGCCTGCAATCAGAGCTTAGAGCCAGAACCTGGTTTTTACTTTGGAGCCATGTTTCTTTCATATGGGCTGGCTTGCCTAATTTACCTACCACTTGCACTATTGCTTGTATTTTATTTTGATTGGACTATAAACGCCATGCTTGGATTTATATTCTTCCTATATTTTGTGTTCTTTTTTAAGTTGTTACGTGTCTCTAGGTCTTTGTGGGCTCACATGATAATTAAATACCGACCTAATCATAGTTAATTCTTCTAAAACTCTTAATTTGAGTGTATTCATGGGTATTTCGTAAGATATATCCTTGCACTTATTAGAAAAATTCGAACAAAGAAATTATGGCAAACTTAATGGATCTTATACAAAACCAACTTGGAGGAGGGTTACTTGATCTTCTAGATAAAGAGATGATTGGTGCAAGTAGGGAGCAAACAAATGCAGGGGCGCAATTAACAGTATCCACCTTGATAAATGCACTCACCAAAAATGCAGAAAATGCAAAGGGCTTGAGTCCATTATATGATGCATTAGGGAAAAACCACGACGGAGGGATTTTAAATAATTTGTCGGGCCTGATATCTGGACAGCTTACTAATAATAAAGCTGCAGATGGCATGGGGATTCTAAGTCATCTCTTAGGAAATAGTAATATTTTTAACGTGGTAGAAATGATTTCTAAAGGCAGTGGTTTGAGTAGAAATAATACAATGGGAATGTTAATAAAGCTAGCACCAGTTGTGCTGGGAATGTTAGGAAAGAAGAAAAAGCAGAACAGAATGCAACCCCAAAATCTACAAGAATTTTTATTAACATCGCAGACTAGTATGCGTGAGTCGAATCCTCAACAAGAACTACTTACAAGATTTCTCGATAAAGACATGGACGGAGATATTATGGATGATGTAGCCGATATGGGAATGAAAATCTTAGGTGGATTCTTAAAATAGGAGTCTAGCTACACGCGTCACACACTCCGTTCAGAATAATATTTGTATTCTCTAAATTAAATCCGACTGGAATTTTCAATTCTGGAATAGTAACTTCTTCAAGGCAAATAGTGGACTTACAAGAAGTACATGTAAAATGTGCATGATAGTCATGATGTTCTGACGAGTCGCAGTTTTCTGAGCAAAGTGCATACTTAGTCGTATCAGTTCCATCTAATGCTTGATGAATTATACCCTTTTCTTCAAAAGTTTTTATTGTCCTATAAAGAGTAACACGGTCCACATAATCAAGGTTATTTTCTAAGTTTTGATTACTTAAGGCATGCTTGCTTTCTAGAAAGGCATTTAGGACACGTTCACGAGTATCCGTTTTTTTGAGCTTCTTATCGCTCAGTATTTTATGTACTCTGTCGTTCATCTATATTTTATAAAGATATAATAGTGCATTTTATAACAAAAAATCTATATATATGTATCTTGCCGTAACTAATTAGTATTTATGTCTTCAAATAATTCATTGTTTAAAAGTGGAGAAAATGTGTCTGTTAGGATATTTTCAAGCAATATCCTAAATGAGCTGACCAAAACCAAATGGTGGACTCCTGCGTTGGTTTTTATACCTGTTGTCGCTTATTTTTCTTGGTCTTCCTTTGCTATTCATAATACAACAATATTGGAGTTTATAAAGTACTTCGCTTTTGGACTTGTAATATGGACCATAATAGAATATGTATTTCATAGGTGGGTTTTTCACTTTAATGCAACGACAGAATTTCAAGAGTACATTCACTTTATGATTCATGGTGTACATCACGATTACCCAAATGATGAAAAACGTTTAGTTCTTCCGCCTATTATGAGTATACCACTTTCAACTGGTTTTTACTTTTTTTATTCTTTATTTTTGAGTTCCTATATGCTCAGTGCATTTTTTGCTGGATTCATCTTAGGGTATCTTGCATATGATCTTTTGCATTATGCGTTACACCATGCAACGTTTGGTCAGAAATCTAAAATTTGGCAAGCTTTGAAAAAGAACCATATGGATCATCATTTTGTAGATCCTGAAAATGGTTTTGGAGTGAGTAATATATTTTGGGATAAAATGTTTAAGACATCCATAAAAAAAGCCACTTCCAAAAATTGAAAGTGGCATAATCTAAATTTTATATTTAAAACCTAGTAGCGGTTATTTCTCCTGTCATCTTGTGGTTTCGGAGTAGACTGCTTAACAACAATGTTGTTTCCGTCTATGGAAGAATCATTGAGAGCCTGGATAGCAGAAAGTGCTTCTCCATCGTTAGGCATTTCTACAAAACCATATCCTTTAGATTTACCTGTAAATTTATCCATAATAACTTTACAGTTGTCAACAGCACCAAATTCTTCAAATAGAGACCTTAGTGAGTCAGGTTGCGTTGAATAATTCAACTTTGCAACAAAAATATTCATAATAAAAATTTAAAAAGTTTAAAAAACTGAAAATCAAATAATCACATAAATTCTGAATGATTCAACTTTCATTAAAAAATACAAAGGTAGTTTAAATAATGGCATAAAAAAAGAAGCTACCAACTGATAGCTTCTGAATCGGACCAGTATGAAAAAACTACTAAATGTTCTCTATTAGAGACGCATTCAATAGTAATAAGTCATTTTTTTGAAGATTTATTTCAAAAAAGAGCAAGTATTTTCAAAATAAATACAGAAAAGTCTCCTTTATTAACTCAAAATCGAAATTAAGACCCCTGCAGCAACTGCTGAACCAATTACTCCAGATATATTTGAGGACATAGCATACTGTAACAAATGATTGGATGGGTCATGTTTTAAGGCAATATCATTAGCAACTCTACTTGCCATAGGAACTGCACTCAAGCCAGTTGCACCTATAAGTGGATTAATTTTCTTTTTAGCAAAAAGATTGTAAATCTTAACAGCAAATATGCCACCTAGTATCGAAATAGCAAAAGCCAGAAAACCTCCAGCAACGATCATGAGTGTCTTAGAGTTCAAAAATGTATTAGCTGTCATAGTAGCACCAACCGTCAAGCCTAAGAAAATCGTAGCAGTATTCATGATTGTCTCAGAAGCAGCTTGGAAAAGTCGTGATGTATCCTTACCAATTTCTTTAATTAAATTTCCGAATAATAATAACCCGACTAAGGGAACGGAAGAGGGTACAAGGATAGCTACTATAGTCCCTATCATAATAGGAAAGATCACTTTCACTTTTTTAATGTTCTTAATTTTCACTTTAGAAGGAAACAATTTATCTTGCTCCTTCATATTTATCTTAAGTTCTTTTTCGCTCACACTCATCTTAACCATCAAAGGAATAATAACTGGAACTAATGCCATATAAGAATAAGCAGCAATTGCAATAGGACCTAATAATTGTGGCGCTAAAATAATAGCTGTGTAAATCGCGGTTGGGCCGTCCGCTCCACCAATTATTCCTAAAGCAGCAGCTTCTTTCGGTTCAAAACCAATTGCAATTGCCGCAAATAAAATACTAAAGATTCCAATCTGCGCCGCAGCACCAAAAAATGCGAGACGTAAATTTCGCAAGAGTGGACCGAAGTCTGTCATAGCTCCTACACCCATGAAAATCAAAGGAGGCAATAAACCTGTCTTTATAAGCGCATAGTATAGCATGTTCATAATGCCATGATCTTTGGCAATCTCTATCAGTGTAAGATGTTCAATCCCATTTACTTCTGTTGCTTGTGTAACAAACATATTTCCTCCGGGAAAATTAGCAAGTAAGACCCCAAAGCCAATTGGGACAAGCAATAACGGTTCATAACGTTTTGCAATGCCTAGGTACAGAATACCAAAAGCTAATAGTATCATTAATAAGGAAAGTGGATTTTGACCGATCTCCCCAAATGCACTCATCTCATAGAGTCTTTCAAATATTTCCACTATACAAGTTTTATGATTTGATCATCTTCATCTACCTCCGCACCATGGGTTATAAGTATTTCACTTACAGTTCCAGACTTATCAGCAGTAATTGCATTTATCACTTTCATTGATTCTATGTATGCGATTGTATCACCGATACTAACTTTATCTCCCTTTTTGATGGCAGTATCTGATGTGTCTTTTGTTAAATAGAATTTTCCTTCTAATGGTGCTAGTATAAATGTACCAGGACCACTTTCAGAACTCATCAGCGCTCCATTTTCGGAAGATTGACTATCAGCTTCGGTACCTGGGTAGGATACTTGAACTTTATATTTAGAACCATTCACGTCTATAGTCATTTCGCTTGGTAGATCAATAGCTCCCGATGTATGCAAAGCGTTTGCTTTCATGCGACGTTCTTCAATATCCTCCTGAAAAGACTTTGCCGCTTTACCACTTTTGAAGTCTTCATATTGCTTTGGATGCATTGCATATTCTAATAGCTCTTCATCATCTTGTCCAAAATCCCATCCTTTTTCTTTCATCTTCTCTTTATACATGTCAAGTTCATCCGCATACAAATCTTGCGGCTTACCTGTGTAGAATTCCCGCTTCTGCGCTTCAGCTAATTCCATAATCTTAGCATCTAACGGCCCTAATAGTTTACCAGACTTGCCCGTAATCATACCCCAAGTATTTTCATCGATCATGGACCAACGCTCTCTACCTTTTATCAATTGCATGACGTTCATTAAAGAGGCGTTTTTGACATATTGACTAAACGGTGTTACGAGCGGAGGGTAACCCAACCTAGGCCAAACATATTTTACCTCTTCAAATAACTTTATCAATAAATCGTCCTGCGTTATATTATCTTTATCATTCTTCGTCAACCATTTATTAACGCTAGATAGGTTTGACTCTAAGTCAGCCATTAAACTTCCCATCATACCACCCGGTAGTCCAGGTCCGATAAGAAGGGAATTCATATATCTATTCTTCGGATTTATATATAGACCTAAAAAGTCATCAATAAATTCTTGACTTAGTTGTCTTACTTTCATGTAGGCATCCATATTGATGTCCTTCACAATAAATCCAGCATCTTCAAGCATAGCATGGATCGTCAACAAGTCTGCGTGACCAGTTCCCCATGAAAGTGGCTCCATACCTACATCAATAATATCAGCTCCATTTCTCGCAGCTTCTAACGAGGATGCAACAGAAAAACCTGGAGTAGAGTGTCCATGATACTGAATAATAATATCTGGATGTCTATCGCGTATGCCTTTTATGAGTCTACCTATGGAATCCGGTCTTCCAATTCCAGCCATATCTTTTATACAGATCTCCTCAGCTCCTAATTCCAGATAAGCATCAGCTAGCTTAATGTAATAATCAACCGTATGTAATTTGGAATAAGTAAGGCTTAATGCAGCTTGGGCGATCATACCACCTTCCTTGGCGTATTTAAAAGAAAGCTCTAAGTTTTGGGGATTATTTAGTCCATCGAAAGATCTTGAAATATCTGTTCCCTGTAACTTCTTTACTTTAAACATGAGTTTACGCACATCCGCAGGAACTGGACTCATGCGAATACCATTTAATCCTCGCTCAAGCATTTGTGTTTGAATACCTGCATCATTAAATGGTTGTGTCCATTTTCTAACTGCAATATTTGGATTTTGTCCGAACAACAAATTAACTTGTTCAAATCCTCCACCATTCGTCTCCACACGGTCAAAGCAGCCAATATCTATAATAGGTTGGGCCACACGTAACAACTGATCAACCCTTGGCACATACTTCCCCGAGGATTGCCACATATCTCTGTATACTAGAGCGAGTTTTATTTCTTTCCTTCTTCCTGACATACGTAATACCTTTGCTAATCGATTTTTTGGATATTTTCAATCTTTGCCTTTCCTCCTGTAATTTGATGAATTGCTTTTCCTATTACAAGTTCAATATCTTTTGGAATGACAGGTGCTAATTTTGAAGAATTTGTACTTGTATCAGGCTCAGAACGATTTACAAGATAAATTAGAAGTTTCGAGCTGAGAACGACAATTAAGAGTATGAGGAAGACCGTGGTCATTCCTACCGTTAATAATTTAAGTGGTGTTTCTAAATCTGTACTCATTATATAGAAAATTCGCTCCGCAAAATACTAAATCTAATGTTCTTTAATGTCTAAGTAAGTTATATTTGTGCGAATTTAAAGCCAGTGCAAGTACATAAATTTGGAGGTGCATCTGTTAAAGATGCTAAAGCGATTATAAATGTAGGTACCATTATTCAAGAAAAACTAAATGGTTCTAATCTTATTGTTGTTTCAGCAATGGGAAAGACGACGAATTTAGTAGAAAAACTTGTTAGGAGCTATTTTGATAAAGAAGATTATATCCCATATTTCAACCAATTGAAACAGCAACATCTATCTGTTGCAAATGAACTTGGTATAGCACAAGAATATATAGATGATCTCAACGAATTATTTGTTTCCGTAGAATGGACGCTTGAAGAAGAACCAATTGATGATTATCCTTACTACTATGACCAAATAGTATCAGTAGGAGAATTACTTTCATCAAAAATTCTTACAGGTTATTTATTGACTATCGGTGTCAATGCAGAATTTTTAGATGTAAGAGATATATTGATTACAGATGATAGCTACATGGAGGCAAAAGTGGATTGGAGTAGAACGGAAAAGAATGTTGAAGATAAATTAAAATCAAAAATTGATACTACCAAATTTTTTGTCACACAAGGTTTTATAGGTTCCACCAACGAAAACAACACAACAACGCTAGGACGAGAAGGCTCTGATTTTACAGGTGCTGTTTTTGCCTATTGCTGCAATGCAGAAAGTCTAACCATCTGGAAAAATGTAACTGGAGTGATGACAGGGGATCCCAGTGTATTTGATAATGTAAACTTGATCGAACGGTTGTCTTTTACTGAGGCAATTGAAATGACATATTACGGTGCAAAAGTCATTCATCCAAAAACCATAAAACCATTACAGAATAAGTCAATACCATTACATGTAAAATCCTTTATTGATCCTGATACAAACGGAACGGTTATATCACAGGAACAAATATTGACTTACCCACCTATCATCGTTCTCGATAAAGACCAAGCCCTTATTCATATTTCTGCAAATGACTTTTCATTTGTTGCAGAATCTCACCTGACCCAGATATTTTCAACAATAGCAAAACATAGGCTAAAAGTAAACCTTATGCGAAATACAGCGATCAGTTTTTCTGTTTGTGTAACGAAACAAATGGATAAAATAGAACATGTAATTAAAGATCTGAGTGAGGAATTTAAAGTTGTTTTAGAAAGTGATCTAGAACTTATCACTATAAGACATTATACAGATCAAGTGATTGATGAGATGAAGAAGAACAAAATTGTCTTGTTTGAAGAGAAACTAGCAAAAATGATTCAGCTTGTGGTGAAAGATGTTCCTCTGATGACAAGAAAATAGCGACATTGAATTGATTACAGTAATTTATTAAGAAAGTTCATCTGAGTTTTTTCTAACTTCGAATAGGAACCATCTACCTCAAATAGCTTGGAAATTTCATTGAGTATTTCACCTTTCCTGTCAACAGTAGGGTAGTACACACCTTTATATTTTAGTATAGTTGCTAGCCTTTCATATTCACCAAGACCATCATAAATATCGTTCATTTTTTCGTAGGATTTATGGCCATACTTGTTGATAATCATATGTTTTTCGTCCTCTGTAAACTCCATATCAGCATAAGAAGCGTGTATGAGCAAGAAGCAAAGTAATTCTTCGTAACTCCAGTCAAGTTCTTCTTTCTTTATAATATCCATCTGTCTATTGTATTACTTGTAATGCTTTACCAACTTTAGTGAAGGCAGCTATTGCTTTTTCAATATCGTCTGTGCTGTGGCCAGCAGATAACTGGACACGAATTCTCGCTTTTTCCTTTGGAACAACGGGGTAGAAAAACCCGATTACGTAGATACCTTCCTCGAGAAGAGCTTTAGAGAAATCTTGTGCAAGCTGAGCATCGTAGAGCATGATAGGGACTATAGGATGTGTGCCTGGTACTATATCAAAGCCAGCATCTTCCATTTTATTCCTAAAAAACTGTGTATTAGCGTCTAATTTATCTCTTAGAGTCGTAGAATTATTCAAAGAGTCTAGAACGTAAAGAGATGCGCCTACAATGGAAGGTGCTAGTGTATTGGAGAACAGGTAAGGCCTACTTTTTTGACGCAAAATCTCTACCACTTCTTTACTTGCTGCAGTAAATCCACCGGATGCACCACCAAGTGCTTTACCAAAAGTTCCAGTAATAATATCAACTTGTCCAAATACACCTGTATGCTCTGCTGAGCCTCGTCCAGTTTTACCTACAAAACCGGTAGCATGACAATCATCTACCATTACTAATGCATCATATTTTTTTGCTAAAACACAAATTTTATCTACCTGTGCAATAATACCATCCATTGAGAAGACGCCATCCGTAGCAATTAATATTCGTCGTGCGCCAGATGCCTGAGCTGCCTTAAGCTTCACCTCTAAGTCTGCCATATCATTACTCAAGTACCGAAAACGCTTAGCTTTGCACAAGCGGATACCATCTATTATCGATGCATGGTTTAATTGATCTGATATGATAGCATCTTCAGCACCTAAAAGAGGTTCGAATAAGCCTCCATTTGCATCAAAGGCAGCTGCATAAAGTATTGCATCTTCCGTCCCTACATATGCTGCTATCTTCCTTTCTAATTCTTTATGAATATCCTGTGTACCGCATATAAATCGTACGGATGACATCCCGAAACCATGCGAATCTATTGTGGCTTTTGCAGCTGTTAAGACATCAGGATCAGCAGATAACCCTAAATAATTATTGGCACAAAAATTAAGTACTTCCTTTCCTGCAGTTGTTTCTATCGCTGCTTTTTGTTGGGAAGTAATAATGCGTTCTTCTTTAAAAAGACCTGAATCCTTTATAGTTTGAATTTCTTCTTGTAGCTCTTGTAATATTTTTGTATTCATAATTTCTTCTTTAAATTTTCTAGCATGTCCTTAGTCATTTTTTCTAAATCATATTCATGATTCCATTTCCAGTCCTCTCTAGCTCTAGAATCGTCAATACTCTCTGACCAAGATTCAGCTATTTCTTGACGAAAATCAGGCGCATACTCTATTTTAAAATCAGTATAATGCTTCGCAATTTCGGAAAATATTTCTGCTGGAGTAAAACTCATAGCTGAAAGATTATATCCATACCGAAGTTTTATTTTTTCGTTTTCAGCTTCCATAAGCTCAATGGTTGCACGTACCGCATCTGCCATATACATCATCGGCAATCGCGTGTCTTTGTCAAGAAAGCATGTATATACGTCACCAGCAATTGCAGCATGGTATATTTCCACTGCATAATCTGTAGTTCCGCCACTGGGGATAGATTGATGCCCTATAATACCAGGGTACCGAACAGATCGAATATCCACATCATACCTTTGCGCATAATAATTACACCAGTTTTCACCTGAGGCCTTACTCATGCCGTAAACAGTGCTAGGAAGTAAAGGTACATCCTGAGTCGTATTTATACGCGGGGTTGTTTTCCCGAATACGGCAATAGTACTAGGGAAGAATATCTTCTTTATTAAGCCCTCTTTACCTAAGTTAAGAACTGAAAGTAACCCATTTAAATTAACATCCCATGTTTTGATTGGATTCCATTCTCCATTTGCTGAGAGAATAGCTGCTAAATGGTAAACCTGTGTAATCTTTAAGTCTTGCACCTGCTCCTTGAGCCTATGCGTATTCAAGATGTCCAGAAAACAAAAAGGTCCATTTGTTTCTTTCGGTTCAGTAATATCTGTGGCAATCACATTTTCAGTGCCATGGATCTTCCTTAATTCCCTTGTGAGGACCGTTCCGATTTGTCCATTTGCACCTGTTAATAAGATTTTTTCCATACTAGATTTAGCTAAGTGGTTGCGAAATCAAATATAGTTTTTTTCTATTGTGCTTCTTAATATTTTATAAGACTCTACACATTAAAAGTCTTTGTATAAATCTATGGTTTTTAGAGCTTTATATGATTTTGATTCAAAATTAAGTGAAAATAGATAGTTGTCACGACAATTACTTACTAACATAAATGGAATCTGAAGCGCAATGTTATAATTAGCGACCTGCTCAAATGTTCTATTTGTTAGGTTGATTGATGGGGCTTTACATTCAACAAGTATAGCTGGAGTGCTTGCATTTTTATAAAATACAATATCGTATCGACGCTGTTGTCCATATAAACCAAAGGCTTTTTCCACAGAGATAAGATTTTTTGGCCACGCAAGGACTTGAAGAAAGTGTTGCAGAATTAACTGTCGTGTCAGCTCTTCTGGTGTGAAAATATAATAGTGCTTCCGAACAGGGTCAAAAATTGTTTTTTTCCCATCGCGCATACTATACTTAAGTTGATTAAGATAGGTGTCTAATGCAAGGTTTTCTAGCGAATCAAATTTCACATCCACAAGATGAAAAAATATTTAAACGGAATAAGGGAATTGTTACATATACTTGTATCAACAAAGCGCTCTCATGTTTACGAAGGTTTTTGAATGACTTCCTTTCGACGTCTGGTGGTGGTATTCTCTTTTTTAAGAAGCAAAAGTTTGATGTCTTCCAGAACATTGAGTATAACGCCAGTTCCATTCTGTATGAGATCGTCTGTCCAATTATCGAAACAATGGACACCAGCGCTTTGAAGACAGTCTACTAAGTGTTTTTGCCACGCGTAGAATTCGCGTTTTTCTGAGTTTAGTAATCCATCCGAATAGAGCAAAACGTTTATATTACTAGGTTCTAATAAAGCTTCAATGATTCGATTTTCTTTATCATCAACTACAATTTCCTTAATACCATATTGTCTAAACTGTTCTAGAAATAATTCATTCTTAAAACCAGACCAAAACGATATCACACTCAGGTTTTTAGCTTGAAACAATCTAAGTTTACTATTAAAGTTTATAATATTCTTAGAGATCTTCTTGCAAAAGTTTAACCGCTCAATAGTACTAAACTCCTGCAGGTTTTCAAGCGCAAAGGGCATCGGAAGGTCTAGGTTACATGAAGTCGTCTTTTGCGGATCTAAGTTACCCACAATATCTTTTCTTGCTGCGATTGCATCAATAGAGGCAGGATCGTACAGCTGAAAATACTTGCTAATACCTCTTAAATGATAAAGATCCAAGAACTTTAAACTAAGCATCTCGTCACAAAGAATAGTGTCGAAAACTCGTTCTTTAATAAACCCGAGTTCTTTAGCAAGAGAATCACGAATGATGATGATTGGGAAATAGCTAGTAATAAAGCTACTCTGTGTAACTAAAATATCTTTCCATGAAGTATGTTCCGCAGAACCCTTCTTAAACAAATCACTATAAAGGTCCATATTACTGTGAAGTAGGGCTTGCTTGGCTTTTTCCCTATTTTGCGTATGCAACTTCAGAATGTAATCTATTTTTTTGTTTAGCAATATATTATTAAGCCTTGATACAAAACTTAATGCATCTCCATTAAAAGATTTTTGAAAACTTTCATCACGTGATAGAATCTGTAAAATGTACCATGCCTCAAATATTACTATCCAGTTTTGAACAGGATATTTTTCAAGTTCTCCTAGTAATGCTTCTATAGTTTCGCCTTGCTTTTTCTTATATAATTTCCATTCAGCAAATCCTCTATTATCTACCAGATAATGGTTAATAGTCTCAAGCTCTTGGTATATATTTTCTAATGACTGGAATTGCAAGTGAAGTGTAAACGCGTCACTATCATATGAACTTGAGAGTATGTTTTTATTTTGAATCTTCTTTATTACATGCGCAACTTTAGATTGCAAATTCTCAAAATGTTTATCCTTAAGATTATGCTTGTTTAGCCTAGATAGATACCGATCAATATTAGTAGTATCAATATGGTTTAAATTCCGCAATGCACCCACTAATAATTCTAGTTCGGGTAGAAGGTCAGTGGGATTGTCCAATTTATAGGTATGTATAGAATCCTTTAAGAACTCATCCGTTTTTAAAACCTCTATAATCGAATTGTAACGATCCGTTAAGTTTTTTAATACCGAATCGTCACTCCGCTGATCAGTAAGATATGTTTCTTTTAGAAGGGATAATTCTTGTATGCAATTTGAAACTTTGTTGAAGCAACCTGCAAAGAGTTCATCTCTTTTTTTAATAAGGTATTGTCTCATTTGTTTGAGGACAAGATTCAATTCTTTTTGAAAATCAATAAGATCAGTCACTAACCCATCGATATCTGCGCTACTGTTGAGAGTATTGATTAACTGCACAGGAAAGCTTAATGTTAATGACTCCTTTTTATAAGATGGTGTGAATTGTTTAGTAGCATCTACGATTATTGATCGTAAGTTCCAAAATTCCTCCTTATTTAATGCAAGAGATTTGGGATCTGTCTTTAAATTGGCTTCAATGCCACCTGTCTCTTCTTGTGCACGTTTATATGATTCTATTAAATTGAGTCTACTTAGATTCCCAAAGAGTTTCTTGTGCAATTTGTCAAAATTTGCAAAGGCAATAGCGTTTTCATTCTTAAGCCAACTCTCTAGATTTTTTATTTGATCTATATCCATTGCCTGATCTTGGAAATCGTTTTCTTGCAATAATTGAAGATCAGCAGGGTAGAGATTATGAGTACCTTCTATGAATAAAGCGAGATGCTCAAGACCATGCTTAGTGAGGAAGTCAATATGATTTTTTGGATGTCCAGCATCAGGTACTATAAATAGACAGCTTTTATTTCTGTATAATTTATCAAATAAAGCATAGTTAATGGCAAGATTTTTCTTCTCTTCATCCCTATAACTTACGACAACGGAATTATCCGCCTGCCTTAAACTGTCCTGAGCTAACTCAGGGTCAAATTTAAAATGCAACATGTAGTTTTCTTTCTTGATTTCAAATATATGAAATATTATAATATGTAATCGTATTTAAGTTACATCATTATAAATTATAAGTAATTTTAATATAAATCTTTGATTCTGAGATATTTTATGTACTCTTGATAGTCAATGAGTTACACAGTTCATTTGTAAATTACCTTTGAATCTTATATTTTCGTAGTGTCTAAAAAAAATATAGCATGAAATATTTACTCAGTTTTTTAATAGCAATAAGCATTTTAGCATGTGGATCTTCTGGTGGTGGTGGTGGTGGTGCAAGTGTGGATCTTAGCGCCTATCAAACAGAAGAAAGTAATGGTGTTACCCGTGCTTTTAAACTGGATAGTGATGGAAATCTAATGGAAGATGGCTTTGTCTCTAATGGATCGAAAAACGGAGTTTGGACAGTTTACGACCCTAAGACTAGAAGAATTAAGTCAATAACTAGTTATAGTAATGGCGCTATGAATGGTCCGCACTTAGAATATTCAAACAGAGGGCAAATAGAGACACGTATTAATTACCTCAATAATGAATATCATGGAATGTATGGCACATTTAAAAATGGTCGAACAGTAAAAGAGATGGCCTACAAAAATGGCGTCATTCATGGAGAAGTTAGAGAATTTACTTCCAGAGGTAAATTACAGAAAATGACAGAATTTAAAGATGGAAAGATTCATGGAGATATGATCTTCTACGATGATGAAGAGAATGTTGTCATGCAGTATAAGTATGAAAACGGCGACAAGGTTAGCGGTGGTATAATAGAGAAAGAGTAGGGCGTGCCCCTTCGGGTCGTGCCGTCCGCAGCCAGGTCCTGACAGACGCCTTCGGCCTGCTCCCACCACTCACGCGGCTGCCGCACAAGTCTAGTTACATTTTGAAAGGATGAGATTAGTATAGTAAATAATATATACTAAAACCCACATGGTGTACCTACGGCACACTTACACACAATCATCCACCCATATCAAGTCCCTATGGGACTAATTAAAGCTAAAGCACAATAAGAAACTATTATCAGTAATCAATTAAATAATGTGACAACTGTTTTTAGGGGTGTACCTTGTATGATTTATTGAGAAGGAAGCATCTATTGGTTAAGAAAGTCAATAAATATAAGCCTAAGATGACAAATGGTAATGGTGTAAGTATATATCCAGATTTAAGGAAAGGGATAAAATTGGAGATGAAAAACCAGTTATGGTGTACGGATATTACGTTTATAGAATTGAGAACAAAGAGGAAGCATTGTTATTTAACACTCATTACAGACGAAGCCTCTCATCTCATAGTAGGATATGAATTATCAAAAAGGATGCAAACAAAAGATGTATTAAAAGCTTTTGAAATGGCTTGCAAAGAACAGTTGAATGACCTGGAAAGTACATTTTAAATAATTTGATAATACATTCAGATAGAGGCAGTCAGTTTAAGAGCAAAGAGTTTATTTATTATACAGATAAGTTGGAGATTGTACGAAGTATGTGCTCGGCAGGAGCGAGCCATGAAATTCCAGTTGCGGAAAGAATAAATGGTATTCTTAAAAATGAATTACTAGTAAAAAATAGATTTAAAAACATAGAAGAAGCAAAGTGTAAAGTATATTATGCAATAGTTATTTATAATAAAAGACGACCACACCTTAGTTGTAATATGCTAATACCATATAAAGCCCATCAGCAAGATCAATTGCCCTTGCAAAACAGATGGAGACAAAGAAAAAAAAGAGTTAAATTAGAAGTGTCAACTAAAATTAGGACTAAAGAAGAAGTAGAAACCAATATCAGTAATTAATTAAATAATCTGACAACTGTTTTTAGGGGTTGACCGGAAAAGACGCTCTCTCGAACTCCCGAAATCTCCCGGACTAGCGATGTGCAAGGGTGGCAGAATGCCAGACAGCATCAAAGATGCTGGCCGAGCAGAATTGCGAGCCCTGGAACGTAGCGACCCAGAAGCGACCTTGGGAGCTGTAGGGGAGGCCCCAATCTACAGCCTCAAAGGGCAAAGGGCACGCCCATGTAAATACACTGCACGATAAAAGTCATATTTGCTATAAATTCCGCAAATATGACAGATCAACAAATAGTATTCTTAGTAGCAGCCATCGTCATAACCTGGTTAGTTTGTATGCTTTACCACAAGCAATCCGTTGGACATTACAAACACAGAGCAAACACACTATTAGATCAGAATAAATTTATGCAAGTAGAATTAGCGCAAGAACGAGAGCTACTTGGGACTGAAAGGAATAGAAGCTCAGATCTAAAACAAGACATTGCGGGTTTAGAATCAGAGTTAAAAAATATAAGAGAACGATTTTTTGAATACAGAAACGATCTCGAATCACAAGATCAACGATTTAAAGTCTTAGCAAATCAAATCTTAGAAGAAAAGACACAACGCTTTGATGTGCAGCAAAAGAAAGGGATACAAGAATTACTAGAGCCGCTAAAAGAGAAAATCATATCCTTTGAAGAAAAGGTAGAAAAGACGAATGTAGCCTCTGCGCAACGACATGCATCTCTCAAAGAACAATTGCATTTTCTGAGTGCGCAAAGTGATAAGGTAGCAGCAGATGCAAACAATCTAGCTAGTGCATTGAAGGGCGATTTTAAAAAGCAAGGAAATTGGGGCGAGTTGATACTAGATTCTATATTAGAAAAATCGGGGTTAGTAAAGGGAAGAGAATATTTTGTGCAAAATTCCAAGCGAACTGACGAAGGCAGGATGTTGCGCCCAGATGTTATAATCGATACCCCAAACGGGAAGAAGATTATTATTGATTCAAAAGTTTCGCTGAATGCTTATAATAAAATGGTTGGTGCCGATAATGACGAAGAAGCAAAATTAAGCCAACGCGCCCATGTTTTAGCAGTCAAGAAGCATGTAGGTGAATTGTCTAGTAAGAATTACCATGATCTATACAAACAAGAAAGTCCAGATTTTGTAATGATGTTTATTCCTATTGATACAGCATTCAGTGCTGCTTTACAATACGATCCAGATCTATATAATTATGCATTTGATAAAAATATAGTCATCGTGAGTTCATCTACATTATTAGCAACTTTGAAGACAGTGGAAAGTATGTGGAGGAACGATAAACAGAATAAGCATGCAATTGAAATATCTGAAGAGGCTGGAAAAATGTATGATAAATTTGTAGGTTTTGTGGAAGATGTAGAAAAGATAGGTGCCCAGTTAGATACAGTCAAAAATACCTATAATCATACCTGGAACAAGTTAACATCTGGACAAGGGAATCTGATCAAAAGGGCAAAACGGATTAAAGCGTTAGGAGCGAAAGCAAATAAATCTTTAAAATCGAAGTCAACAGCTTTAGAAGCCCATTGAAAATTATAACAAACAACTCGAAAGCTGTAGTTTTGTGTCATGACGAATAAAGAGATTGCAGCGAAGCTTAACTTGCTTGGTAAGTTAATGGCTTTGCATGGGGAAAGTCCTTTTAAAACTAAATCTTATACAAATGCATATTTGAGTATAAGAAAACTAGAGCAACCTGTTGTTTCGCAGGAAGAGAAAGACCTATTAGCAATTCCGGGAATTGGAAAAACGATTGTAGCTAAGATTTCTGAACTCAAAGATTCAGGGACACTCACGACGCTAGATAATTATTTGGAAAAAACACCAGCCGGTATTGTAGAACTATTGTCCTTGAAGGGTTTTGGTCCGAAAAAAGTAAAACTTGTCTGGGACGAATTACAAGTGGAAACACCTGGTGAATTGTTGTACGCATGCAATGAAAATCGATTGGTAGATCTCAAAGGTTTTGGAGAAAAAACACAAGCTACACTTAAAGAGCAATTAGAATTCTTCTTTGACTCAAAAGGGGAGTTCCTGTATGGCCATATGGAAAAGCAGGCAATGGATATCCGATTATTTTTAGAAGAACAGTTTCCTGATTTCCTATGGGAATTTTGTGGTGCTTTTGAACGAAAAATGCAAACGCTCGCTTCTCTAGATATCCTTACTAATTGTGAAGAAATGGATCAGGTGATAGAAACTATAGCAGGCTTTGAAGGGGCAGAGTTAGATGATGACTATGAGATAAAATATTACCAAATTCCACTGCAGTTTCATGTTGCTGGTTATGACGAATTCTATATTGAAAAAATCCGATTGTCATCCTCTGATGCATTTAATGAGGCAACAGTACAACTAAAAGCTGCGGAATCAGAAGAAGATATTTTTGAAGAAGCAGGTCTTAGTTTTCTCCCAGCAGTCATGCGAGAAACCTCGGATGTTGTAGCCTATTCCGAAGAGCAAGTAAACAACATAATCACAACTCAAGACATTAAAGGGGTAGTGCATTGCCATACAACCTATAGCGATGGGTTACATAGTTTAGAACAAATGGTGGATGCAGCAAAGGCCAAAGGGTATAGCTACATCGTAGTCACGGATCATTCCAAAGCGGCATTTTATGCGAATGGACTGTCTGAAGATCGACTTTTTCAGCAAATGGAAGAGATAAAGAAAATGGACGATGTAAAGGAAGGAATTAAAATCTTTACCGGTATAGAGTGTGATATTCTCTATGATGGGAGTATGGACTATAATAGCGAAATACTTGCAGGGCTTGACTGCGTAATAGCCTCCGTACACTCCAATTTAAAAATGGATGAAGAGAAGGCAACCCAACGTATTATTTCAGCAATAGAAAACCCAAATGTTCATATGCTAGGACACCCTACAGGCAGATTGTTGCTAAGCAGGAAGGGATATCCAATAGACCATAAAAAGATAATTGAAGCCTGTGCAGCAAACAATGTTGCCATTGAAATCAATGCTAATCCATATCGATTAGATATTGATTGGACTTGGCTTGATTTAGTGATGAAAAAGGAAGTAAAAATATCAATCAACCCAGATGCACATTCTATGCGTGGAATTGATGATATCAAATACGGGGTATATGCCGCTCAAAAGGGCTTATTACGTAGAGAATCAACGATAAACGCTTATTCAGCAGAAGTTTTCATGCAATGGCTCAATTCTTGATATTAAATTTATAAGTAATATGTAAATTCGTTGTTAATGGGTTGTTAATCGGGAAAACCCTTATTGATTCCTATTAGAATATCCATATTTTTGTATCGTACTTAATTAATTAACATAAATAGTATTTGATGAAAAATTTCATGTTTTTATTTGTTTTCGCTTTGGTCAGTCTTGTGGCATGTAAAAGCGATACATCCACAACTTCAGAAGATAGAGCAGTGCCGGCAACGACACAGACAAATTCTGCTTCGACACCTACAACTCCTAAAGCTAAAACTGAGCCTGTAGTTCCTTCAGGTCCAATAACTTCAATCGAATTTGATGAAGATACTTACGATTATGGAGAGATAGTAGATGGAGAAAAAGTGAAGCATTTGTACAAGTTTAAAAATACAGGAGACAACCCTCTTATTATTTCTAATGCAAAAGGTTCTTGTGGTTGTACTGTACCTCAGTGGCCAAGAGAGCCGATTGCTCCAGGAAAGTCTGGAGAAATTGAAGTAGTTTTTGATTCTAAGAATAAAGGAAAAGTAGGTGGTAGCCCTCAATCAAAAAGAGTTACTCTTACTGCAAACACAGATCCTGTGAATACTTACCTTACAATCAAAGGAACTGTATCTAAGCCAGAAGGAGCTGCTAATCCATCATAAGAGATTAGATCTTCTTACAAAAAATAGAAATCCTGATAGTCTTAGTACTGTCAGGATTTTTTTATTGGAATTAGAGCTTCAAATCTTAGACGGGAGATTTATGCATACTAAAATGTAGGATTATCTGATGCGTAATTAATTGAGCGACTATAATCTAATTTTCCTATGAACCTTCCAAGCAGCTACAATTGTCAATTTCCCTGCAACTTTTGTAGATTTACGACTGTTATTTAACTAGATGAAAGCCTACTTAGACCTCGTAAAATTTAGTCATACCATTTTTGCAATGCCATTCGCAATGATTGGGTACTTTACTGCCTTAGAGGTCAATCAAATTGCTTTTGATCCAAAGATTCTAGCTTTGGTTGTACTTGCAATGGTATTTGCTAGAAATGCTGCTATGGCATTCAATCGATGGGCAGATAGAGATATTGATGCTGCAAATCCACGCACGAGGGACAGGGAGATTCCTGCTGGAGTCATCGATCAAAAGAATGCACTCTTGTTCGTTGTAATTAATTGTATCGCTTTTGTACTCGTTTGTTGGTTTATTAATCGTTTGTGCTTCTACTTAAGCCCAATTGCGCTTGCAATCGTTTTAGCATATTCGTTTACAAAAAGGTTTACCTTTTTATGCCATGTAATATTAGGTTTAGGTCTTGCACTAGCTCCAATAGGAGCGTATCTAGCAGTGCATCCAGAATTCAATGCGATTCCCGTTATATACGGATTAGCTGTTTTATTTTGGGTGTCAGGTTTTGATATTATTTACGCATTGCAGGATGCAGATTTTGATGAAAATTTTAGTTTACAATCAATTCCACAATTTTTTGGTAAAAAGAAAGCTCTGTATTTATCAGTAGGTTTTCACCTTCTCACCGCTATCTTGATATTAGTAGCTTCTTATCTGTTTTACCAAACTGAAATGAGCATAGGGATACTGCATGCAATTGGAGTGATATTCTTCCTAGGCATACTTTACTATCAGCATACCATAGTCAGTGCGAATGACCTGACTAAAGTGAATAAAGCTTTTTTCACTATGAATGGAATAGGGAGCGTGATGTTTGGTGTCTTGATCATTCTTGACTTTTATCTGTCTTTCTAAGCACTGCAATAGAAGGGAATTAAAGTATTTTCTAATGTTTTACCTCATATTTTACCCTAATAACCTTATACAATTCGGTATAAATACCATTAGGTCCAGACAAACATCTATTAAATTTTTGCTTCTATAAGCTATATATGTTGAGGTAATAGTAATTTTGACCGCAGTATTGACTATACATTTTCGTTAAAGAAAAAGATAAAAATTAGAAGAATATGGGGGACACCCTATTTAGTAATAAAGATAGACAGCAACGGCTTAGCGAGAGCCAAACCATGACTTATGATATAATTATTATAGGTGGTGGGATTACAGGTGCTGGTATCGCCCTAGACGCATCTTTACGTGGTCTTTCTGTGCTTTTAGTTGAAAAGGCTGACTTTGCTTCAGGCACAAGCAGCAAGTCTACTAAGTTAATCCATGGTGGTCTTAGATATTTGAAGCAATTTGAATTTTGTTTGGTTAAAGAGACTGGCATAGAACGAGCAGTGGTGCATAAAAATATTCCACATCTTGTGCACCCAGAGAAAATGTTACTGCCTATCGTTAAAGATGGTACTTTTAGCAAATTATCAGCTTCCCTTGCCATTTCAGTTTATGAACGATTAGCCAAAGTTCCTAAAGAACATCGTAAGATCACGTCTAATAAATCCCAGACATTAGTTGTAGAGAAATTGCTCAATCCTGAATTACTAAAATCAAGCATCCAATACTCAGAGTATAGGACGGATGATTCGCGCTTGACAATAGAGCTTATAAAGGCTGCAAGGAGAGAAGGAGCAGAAGCTTTTAATTATCTGAAAGTGATAGACTTTAAATATGAACAGGATAATGTTAGAGGTGTTATATGCAAAGACCTAAATAGTGATACATCCATTGAGTTTCGTGCTAAGCAAGTTGTCTCTGCAGCAGGTCCATGGGTCGATAAATTAAGAGAGATCAACAAATCAAAGAAAGGCAAGACGTTACAATTAACGAAAGGAGTACATATAGTATTGCCATCAAATAAGTTAGCTCTAAAGCATTCTGTATATTTTGATGCTTTTGATGGAAGGATGTTGTTTGCCATACCTCGTGGTAAAATAACGTATGTTGGCACTTCTGATACTAATTATGTTGGCGACAAGGATAACGTCTTATGTACTGAGGCAGATGCTGAATATATCCTTAAAGCAATCAATACCATGTTTGAAGTAGGAAAATTGAGGAAGGTTGACATCATCTCAACATGGGCAGGTTTGCGTCCACTCATACATGAAGACGGAAAATCACCCTCTGAGCTATCTCGCAAGGATGAGATTTTTGTTTCTAATACAAATTTGATTTCTATTGCTGGAGGTAAATTGACAGGCTTCCGTAAGATGGCTGAGAGAATAGTAGATCTTGTGCAAGAGAAACATAGTGATTTGTCGCAAGAATCATGCAAGACCGAGACGTATAAAATTCATTCAGATAGTTTTGATAATTATCAAGCATTCGAATCTTTCAAGAATAGTATTTTAACCAAGTATGGTAGTAGAGGAATTTCATCGTATGATGCATGGTATTACACCACAACATATGGTAAACATGCACGTAATATTATAGAGGATGCTTTGCAATTACCAATTGCAATTGAGCAAGCTTTGTTAAAGCGAGAAATAAAGTATTGTATCCAATACGAATCTTGCTATAACCCGGACGACTATTTTAATAGACGAACAGGAAGAATCTATTTTGATATTGAGTCATTGAGAGATAATTTTGATTTTATTATTTCAGAATTCAACACACATTTTAATTGGGATTCATCTGAACTAGAAAGAATCCGTTTGCAGTCTATAAAATGCATCGAGGATGTTACGATTATAAGGCCTTAAATTATTGATATCCCCCCACTATGATTTATATAATCGTGTCAAATGTTGCAAAGCACCATCTGGCTTCATGTGTGAATATTCCAAAGTGCCAGAAGCAATAAGTAATGACTCTAAAGAGTAAAAATCGTAAGGGGGAGAAGTCCGAATTAAAAAAGGGGTCTATTATTACGATCTGCCATAGTTATGAACATGCATTTTTGTAGCAAAACCACAACTTTTCCCCCCTAACCATTAGGTTTGAGCATTTTGTTGTCTTCAAACACATAAAATTGGCTTTGCAATAGCATGTTTGAGATAGTTTGATGACCTTTGTTGCTTAGCAAAAGTAAAACCAATAAGATGCGCTACAGCCTTGTATTCCTATATGTATTGTTTTCTCTCAATTCAGCAAAGACACAATCTGAATTTGTTGATGTAATATTAGATTCTTGGTATAGCGGAGCGAATGCTCAATTTTCAGACTTTTATGGAAATGATAGTGGTGATTGTCCACATGCGCTTATTTCTTTAACGGCGGTATTGGGAGATTCAGATTCTCTTGTTGCATTGCCTACTGGATCATTTATAGTGGCAGGGTTCACAGATAATATTGTGTATAATGCGCCAGACCAAAATGATCTATTTATTGAAGAAATTGGAGCAGCGGCAGAGTTTGCAGAATTACATGTTAGTTCGGACGATGTCAATTTTACCTTTCTAGAAGTTATAAATGGAGGCACTACCAGTGCAATAGATTTACAAGACTATAATTATCAAGATATTGTAACCTCTGTGAAAATTGTAGGACTGGACGCAGGTGGATGTGTTCCAGGTTTTGACGTAGTACGAATTTACGGCTTACCCGGAGCAAACTGCGCAGCAGTGGCAGAAGTAGATCCACTCCCGATGATATGTACTGACGCAGGCAGTTTTGATCTTGGAGATTATGTAGATCAGAGTTTTGAAGGCAAATTTGAAGGTGACTTTGTAAATGGCTCTGCATTTAATTCGGATGGCTTAATGCCTGGTTTTTACGATATTCAATACGTTGTCAACCATAACATACAAGCATGCTTTAATGATACTGCATTTGTACAAATAGAGGTAACACGTTGCGATTGTAATGGGGAGCCAAATGGAGTTGCAATACTAGATGAATGCGGCGTTTGTTTAGATCCCACTAGTCCTGACTTTAATTTATCCTGTACGGATTGTGCTGGAATAGTAAATGGTACATTTTTAATCGATGAATGTGGAGATTGTTTAGGTGCTGACGATCCTCTTTTTAACCAAGCTTGTGCAGATTGTGCAGGAGTGCCTAATGGTCCAGCTGTTATCGATTTTTGTGGTGTTTGTTTAGATCCAACAGATCCAGAATTTGACCAATCTTGCTTTGATTGTATGGGAATCTTAGATGGCCCATTTCTTTTAGATGAATGTGGTGAATGCCTAGAACCCACAGATCCATCGTTTAATCAATCCTGTGCGGATTGCGCAGGTACTCCAAATGGAAATGCTATTATCGATTACTGTGGAGCGTGCTACCCATCGGATGATCCAAATTTTAACAATACATGTCCAGAACGCTATGAAGTATTCATACCTAATATCTTCTCTCCAAATAGAGATGGTAGAAATGATCTTTTTCAGATCTTCATGCAAGGCGGACTAGGAGCTATAGTCAAAGACTATGAAATTTATGACAGATGGGGAAATGTGTTATTTGCTCGAAATAATTTCCAAGTAGATTCTTTTGATGATTGGTGGGACGGTAGAGTAGATGGGTCTGTAGTTTTGACCAATGTATACACTTACAATATAGTCATCGAATATGCTACAAAGGAAGAGAGAACATTTATAGGAACTATAACCGTACTCCATTAATGATTTGCTAGATAGACCTTTAAAAATTCTTTTAAAAGATCAACGGCGTTTCTACGATGTGACATGCTATTTTTAATTTCTTCACCTAACTCAGCAAAGCTTTGATCCTGTCCATCTGGAATGAAAATAGGGTCGTAACCAAATCCCGCATTTCCAGATTTTTCAGAACTGATCTTTCCCTCTACTATACCTTTGAAACTTACGCGTGTTTCATTATTTACAAATGCAATTACGGATGCAAAACGTGCTGTTCTTTTATCTAACGCTACAGACTTAAGGTCTAATAATAGTTTATCCATGTTTCTATTGTCATCGCGAGGAGGGCCGGCATATCTTGCAGAGTATACGCCTGGAGCACCATCTAGTGCATCAACCTCCAACCCAGAGTCATCTGCAATAACCGCATAGTCGTATCTATCTGCTATATGTTGTGCTTTTAAAAACGCATTTCCTTCCAAGCTGTCTTCTGTTTCAGCAATGTCCTCGCTATACCCAATGTCTTGCAAGGATAAGATCTCCACATTTAAGTCCGAAAGCATGACTCTAATCTCATCCAGTTTATGTGCATTATTTGTAGCTAAAACTATTTTCACTGCTTTATATGTGTTTGAATACTTGTCCAAAACGCTTTCTTTTTCTCTGTGTCTCTATTCATGTCTTCAAGCGCGTCAGTAAAGATAAAATGATACGTTTCTGTCCGATAAACGCGATTTTTTACAATTTGTACGGCTAATCCAAGTTGATCTGGGGTTAAGCCAAAACAAATAACGAGTTTTGTTGTTTTAGCAATATGATTGCTAAGCTGGACCATCTTACTTGTTTCGGTTTCTAGAAGTAAAATAGTATGTTCATCTGCAGTTCCAAATTGGATTGCTTGCGCAATTTTTAAATATAAATCTGTATTTGACGTATAGTCAGATTTCGAAAAGATAGAACAGTTATTTGCATCACTTTTACCTAGCTTTGAAATTCCAGTTTCTTGCTCCTCGTTAATTGTGAAGTATTGTGTTTTATCGTATAGGTAGTCCAAATTTATTGATACTTATTCTAAAATCTACGAAATATAATTCGTTATTCTAAGTTAATAAACTTAATTTGAAGAATATTAATAAAATTAATAATTTTACATTATAAACCGGTTCCAATGCATAATAACAACATAAAAATTACGAAAGCTGCTTCAGATCGTGTTAAGTCATTTGACTTTGAAAACATCACTTTTGGTCGCACTTTTACAGACCATATGTTCTCCGCAGATTATATTGATGGAAAGTGGACAAATCTTGAAATTCTTCCTACACAGCCTTTATCAATTCATCCTGGAAATATGTCTTTACATTACGGACAGGCATTATTTGAAGGTATGAAAGCTACCAAAGCCGAGGATGGTACTCCTTATTTATTCAGACTAGACAAGTATTTAACAAGAATAAATGCTTCAGCAAAGCGACTCTGTATTCCGGAACTTCCTGCAGATGTGTTTTTTGGAGGTTTAAGAGAATTAATTACAATGGAACAGGCGTGGATACCACCTCAAAGTGGAAGCGCGCTTTATGTACGTCCGTTTATGTTTGCGATGGATAATCACATTGGAGTACGC
>Ga0209828_1000223_pt1 | contig 55288 bp, 49 predicted proteins | sample MaitaG_FD_187429 | JGI IMG/M metagenome (GOLD analysis project Ga0209828, IMG submission 187429) | Marine algal microbial communities from Maine, USA - Maine_Asex2 metaG (SPAdes) (version 2) | ecosystem: Host-associated > Algae > Red algae > Unclassified | place: Maine, USA | collected 2015-01-05
CACTATTTAAACTATGCTTAAGCCCCAAATAATCAGTGAGTATTGAACGAACAGGCAAAGCTGATTTTAAAAAAACCCTCTTGGCAGCTTCCGTCTCGAGCAATTTATTAACAACCGTATCTGAAGCTCCTGAGATAACACCAGCTGTTATGGTTTTCTCAATGTCGCCTTTTTCGAGATAGTCTTTGGCTCCCCACTGTTGAGGCGATCGTGCATAATCCTGATACGCTTGAATATTTGATGAGTGGTGAGGAGCTACCCCGCAGCTATGTCGGTTTGCATCTTGAGCGTCGTTTGCAACGTCGTTAGCGTTCTATAAGGCAATTGATGCCGACTCTTTATAATTCGCATTCTACTGCTTGTGATAGTGATGAATACTGCAATATTGGTCGTTGTTGTCCTGTGTGGAGCGCTCCTTCTTTATCCGCGGCTGGCCAATGCGCGGCTTTGGCGAGCGACGATCACGCCGCTGGCGTCTATCATTGGTAGTGGATTTCTAGTGATTGGTCCGATTCTGCAGGTCAGTTTCGGCTACGCAGCCCCGATAGCGATGCTGATCCTGGCTGTTTTTGCATATCTTTTTGGCAGCTCGATCCGGTTTAACATTCGGCAGATAGAGATTTTGACCAGCCGAACACCCGTCATAGAAAAATGTGAATCGCTGGCCTCCGCAGTTCTTGCATTCGCTTACGTCATTTCGGTCGCGTATTACCTGAACCTGTTCGGTGCCTTTGGTGTCAGCCTCACCGAGTTAGACGATGCCTATCATGCGCGGCTACTCACGAGCGCCATTTTCGTTTTCATACTGATCATTGGGTGGACTCGCGGCTTCACTGCTCTCGAGCGCTTGGAGCAAATTGCCGTGGGCTTGAAACTGGCCATCATTGCCGGTCTTCTATTCGGTCTTGTGGTTACTTTCGGGCAGAAAACGTCGGATCAAAGCTTATTCATTAACCCCGTTAGCGTCACAGGCTGGTCTGCTGTTACGCTGATATTCGGCTTGATCGTAACGGTTCAAGGTTTCGAGACGTCTCGCTACTTGGCAGAGACATACGATGCAAAAACCCGCATCAGATCCATGCAGCTGGCTCAGGTTCTATCTACCGGTATCTATTTGTTGTACATCATCCCACTGACCTTTATTTTCCCACCGAACGCGGGCGGATTCAGTGAGACAGCAATCATCGGGCAGATGGCCGTTATCGCGCCCATCATATCCACGCTATTGGTCGTTGCTGCATTAAGCGCACAGTTCAGTGCAGCTGTTGCTGATACGAGTGGCTCAGGAGGTCTGGTAGCTGAGATTACTCAGGGGCGAGTGACTCCGAGAGTGGCGTATGCGATTCTCGTTGGAGCTGGTTTGCTCCTGACCTGGAAATTAAACGTCTTTCAGATCATCGGTTACGCCTCACGAGCGTTTGCTGCCTACTATGCCATTCAAGCGGGAATAGCCGCCATAAGCGCTGGACAGTTGAACGACAAGAGACGCTGTGTTTTTTTCGTTTTTTTAGCTCTGCTAGGGGCCGCGATCGCGCTATTTGGAAAAGCCATCGAATAAGGTGAACAGACACGTCAATCAGAGCCTATCTTAAGCGACTCTTCAACTTTCGTGCGTACAGTGTGTGGTTCTAGCAACAGCAAAGGAACAAGATCATGATCAAAAACCTCTTTCCGCTAATCGGGGTAATCAGCCTTGTGGTGTCAGGTGTTGCGGGTGCCAGTTATAGTCAAGATTGTTCCACGCCGAGAATTAACCATCCGAATCCACTGTTGACCCGTGGCCGCGCTACCTACAATTCCGACTTCTTGTCCTGCTGCAGATCGCGGGTTCGATCATCATTTGGCGGCATGGCACCTACACCAGTCAAAAAGCGTTTTTGTCATCATCGGCACTCTGAAGCAAATCCAGATGCCCAACACACGAATGAGTATTGCGCCTTGTAAAGGGACGTAACCATTAATGCCCTATCTCTTTGAGAAAGAGCAATTCAATACCGTTAACCGTTGGCAGTTTTCTATCATTCGATATCAGATAAGAACATCCCGCATCAATGGCGGTTGCCACGTGTATGGCATCAGGCAGCTTTGTTGTGTGATGGGTGCGCAAGATCGCTGCATGCCGTAGAACGTTCAACGTCACGGGCATCAGTTGAACCGATCCCGAATCGATCAGATGGCTCTCGTAGTTTTTTATCGATGCCTCAAAGAGCACTTTGAGCGGCTTGACTAGACACTCAGCGTAGGTGAGTTCACTACTGACGATCTGGCAGTGGTGCGCAGATAAATACTCAAAGAGTCGCCGTATGGGAGCGCGATAGTCTTCGTGATCCTCAATGGCATAGATGAAAATATTGGCATCAAAATAGACCGTTGAATGATCTAAGCTCTCTAGTCCCATTCGTTACGTACTGCATCCAGTGTGGCGTCGATATCCTTACCCGATGTGTACAGTCCGCTACCTTTATTGGCACCAATCAAATCCAGGATGGAGCCTGCCTCAGCGTCTTTTCGGTCTGTAATCGCTTGTGGGACCAACACGACGTTCCCGTCTTTGACATTGACTTCCAACGTATCACCTTCCTGGATGTTGGCAGCTTTACGAATAGCGCTTGGCAGGGTGACCTGAAATTTCTGTTTGACTCTGACAAAAGGCATAGGATCACCCTGAGGTTGGAAAGTTAGAAAGTACAACTATCGACACATTACGCCCAAAAAATGAGAAATCAACTCGACGTTGAACATTTGAGTACTTGCTGACGTTAAAAATCGGCGTTTTCGGCCGTTTCATGCAAAAAGTGCCGTTAAGGAATTCTATATAAATCAATAAGATAAAATAATTATTCGGAAATAGCTTCAAAATATCAATTACTTGCTTTGATTTTCAGCAATAGAGAGCTGAGATTTCATCGGGTCAATGCCCCCACGTCCAAAGAGCTCAACGCGTTGGTAGCGACGAACAGCGAGCGCGTTGCCCGATACCTGGAACGTCGGGGGCGCCCGGCCAGGGGCGCCCGGCTAGGGCAATGGTTGCGCGTTAGAGATTGATCAGGTGCCCGATGTGTGATGGAGTAGATTGGCCGGATGCTAGCGGGAGCTTCAACCAGTCCGTGGGCAAGTCCACTGCAGCCGATTCATTGATGAAAAATACCTGGTTAAGTGATTTTGTGCGTGGCGGCTTGGTGGTGGTAGGTGGTTTATTCCCTTAGGCGTAGTATGCACTGCAATTGTTGTTGTTCGATTGTCTTGCCTTTGATGAAACTGATGTTCGGTAATAGTGATGCTTGAACGATTGCCAATGCATCGTTCTTATCCGTTTTTTTGATTCTGTCTGACGGTGGATACCAATTTGGCTGATATCAGATGAGCCGCATGACCAGCGTCTATGGCTTTTTGCTTCCAGTAATTTGATGTGCCACAGTCTTCAAAGACAATGGTTGTTCTGTGTGTTTCGAATAACCATGCGAGAAAATCATGATGTGTCATATCAGTGTTCGATTGCACTTTCTTGTTCACGCAAACACACACTTGAATGACGTCTATTGCCAAATCAACACCAACGGTAGTATTCTTCATGGCGGACTCTCCTTTATATAATTTGTGTGAGAACAATTACATTACCTCACTTGTTTCGAGAGGTGGGGGAGTCCAATTATCTTCCTATACTCTAGTACTGACTCTTGTACTTTCTTGTGAAAATCAGCCGCGCTACAGGGTTTGCCCAGCAGGTAACCCTGAACTTCATCGCAGCCTTCCTGCCGGATAAGCTCCAGCTGCGCAGGCGTCTCAACACCTTCTGCAATAGTCGAAATATTGAAGCTGTTAGCCAGACTTGTCACTGCCCGCACAATAGACAAAGCATTAGGGCTTGTCTCAATATTGAACACGAAAGAGCGATCAATCTTTATTTTGTCAATTGGGAAAATGTGCAGATGCTGTAGTGATGAATAGCCTGTTCCAAAATCATCTATGGCTATCAGTACACCTTCAGCCTTCAACCTGTGCAACTGATCAATGGAATCACTACCATATTCCATGGCAGCTGTTTCGGTTATCTCTACTTCCAGACGTTGAGGATGCAGCTTGCTGGCAACCAACGCAGTAGTAATATCCTCGAGCAAAGTGGCCTGCTGGAACTGGACCGCAGAAATATTGACAGCGACTGTGATCTCCGCTGGCCAGTTAACCGCTTCCTGACACGCTGTATTCATCACCCAGCGGCCAATATCCACGATCAAGCCAGTTTCTTCCGCCAACGGAATAAAGTCGTCAGGAGGCACCCTGCCACGGGTTGGATGATTCCATCGAATAAGCGCTTCTGCACCGCTAAGTGTCATTGTGTCGAGCCTGAACTGAGGCTGGTAGAACAGTTCAAATTCTCCATTTTTTATCGCCTGTTTCAGATCTGATTCTAACGTAAGGCGTGCCCGCGCCTCAGCTTCCATGCAGGGATCGAAAAAACAGAATCTGCCTCTTCCATCTGCTTTGGCCTGATAGAGGGCCATATCAGCTTTCCTGGAAAGCTCATCGGAGTTCTTGCCGTCTATCGGCGACAGAGAGATACCAATACTGGCACTCACCTGAACGCTGGTATTGTAGATTTCAACAGGCTTGGACAATGACTCTATGATTCGACGGCTGAGCCTAGACGCGTAATCAGCCTTGCTCAGATCAGCCACCACAATGGCAAATTCATCTCCGCCCAGCCTGGCTATCAGATCTGACTCTCTACAGCAATCACGCAAACGCTCGGCAATTTTTTGCAGCAATATATCACCCGCGGGATGGCCATACGTGTCATTGATATTCTTGAATTTATCCAGATCAATATAGATGAGCGCAATCTCAGGCTGACTGTCTTTGGACAGCGCATCCGTCAACGTCTCGTACAAAGTGACACGGTTAGCCAAACTTGTCAGAGTATCGTGACTTGCAAAATAAGCGATCTGCGCTTCATCTCTGCGCCTCTCAGTGACATCCTCATGCAGCGCAACGACAGCGCCATCAGGTAACAAGTGGACGTGCACTTCTATGACATTTCTGTTTTCAGTTAAAAATTCCCGGCGGTTCTCACCATGGGTGCCAAGCGGCTTTGATCGGGCGACTTTGAGCTCCGTACCATGGCTCTGCGCAAATATGTCATTGTAATTTGTACCCCGTTGAGCCAGGTGAAGCGGCAGACTCCAGATATCCAGATACTGCTGGTTACAGAGCTGCAGACGATCGTGCTTGTCAAACAGACAGAATCCGACCGGCATGAATTCGAGTGCAAAACGCAGCAGCGCATTCTCCACCAGAATGTCACCCGCTGAAATGGCTTGCTGGGACTCAAAAGACCGCGCAGACACGAGTGCAGATTCTGCTCCATGTCGATGCGCTATTTCTGCGTCATCGCTGAGCGTTTGATCAGAGTCATTTGAGTCTTCTCGGGACAATTGTGGCTACCTTCTGCCATGAATACTACTTCTACACGAGTAGACCCTGCTCGATATCAGTCGTCTGCTCGCGAACGTGGATCTACTACACCGGGTTCCCGGCACTGCGAGGGTGGCAGGTGATGTATCCGTATATACTATCGACAGGCTATTTATCGGCTTGAATTGGACGCAATTTTGCGACTATTTGCGCCTTTCTACAGGTTACATCCGAGTTTTAGCCGTCAGTACGACACGTTTTCCACAAAGCTGGCACTATTGAAAAAGGCCGCCAGCACCCGGCAATGGATAAGCTCGACATGAGTGCAGTACAACTGAGTAGCCGCGGGGCACGAAACGGGCCCGCGCACGCTGCAGGTGTCGATGATGGTTCACGCGTATCGCTGGATCAGCGGACGGTAAGGCCTCTCGCAAAGCTCGCAAGAAGAATTGTTGAACAATGGTGCCTGTGAATAAACAGCACACAAACCGTGGCATTGTTCTCATGGTGCTGGCCATGGCTGCATTCGCCATAGCTGATACGTTCATTAAGCTATCAGCAAACGCCATGTCGTCTGCGCACACCGCGTTGTTGCTGATCAGTGGGTCCCTCCTGGTTTTTATGGTACTTGCCATCGTGCAGAAGCAACCACTACTCGACAAGGCAGCGCTATCACCCGTTTTACTTATTCGCTATGTGGCAGAGATTGTCGCCACGTTCGGTATGCTTCAGGCACTGCGCCTGGTACCGCTGTCCACCGTAGGTGCAATCCTTCAAGCCACCCCATTAATGGTATCTGTAGGTGCCGTATTTCTCTTGGGTGAGCGTATGAGCTGGCGGCGCTGGAGCGCCGTCGTTGTTGGTTTTCTTGGCGTACTGCTCATCGTTCAACCCAGCACACAGTCGTTTGATATCAATGTTCTCTGGGCAATTCTTGCCATGTTAGGACTCTCTGCGCGAGACCTGACTACCCGCGTCACACCGGCCAACATGGCCTCCTCTTCTCTTGCTGCCTACACAATGGCGGCCGCAGTACCGTTTATGCTTATCTGGGTGTTGGTGAGCGAACCCGACCTGCTACCTGTATCAGTGGACTGGGGGTTGGTGGCGGGTATGACCAGCTTTGCAACCGCAGGCTACCTGATGATCATCACGTCAATACGCATCGCACCAGTGTCCGTTGTATCGCCCTACAGATACTCCAGACTGCTCTTTCTTCTACTGCTTGGCGTGATCGTGTTCGGTGAGCGACCAGACGCTCTGATGCTGTACGGTTCAGCCATTGTCATTGCTGCCGGACTGTATACGATGTGGCGTGAGGGTCGTCTGGAAAAGTCGAGTGATGCTACTACACCGCGACATCAGCTTTAATGGCATCGTGAGGGTGATATCCCATCACCTCAAAGTCATCTAATTTATAGTCATCGATAGAGGCCGGTTGCCGTGTCAACTTCATCTGTGGAAATTGCCTTGGCTCACGTTTGAGTAGCTCATGCGCCTGATCGAAATGATTCAGGTACAAGTGCGTGTCCCCACCCACCCAGACTAACTCGCCTGGCGTAAGACCAGCCTGTTGTGCAAGCATAAGCTGCAGGGATACAGCTCCGACGAAATTGAAAGGCGCACCCAGGAAGAGATCTACCGATCTTTGCAGCAACAGACAATTGAGCTTGCCGTCAGACGTCACGTGATATTGATAGACCATATGACACGGTGGCAGCGCCATCGTATCCAACTCACCAACGTTCCATCCATGAAACAGCATACGGCGGCTTGTTGGATTCTCACGCAGAGTAGTTACCAGGTCAGCTATTTGATCATGCTCGCGACCGTCCGCCCCCATCCAGCGCCGCCATTGTTTGCCATAGACGGGGCCTAGCTCACCCCAGCGAGCCGCAAATTCATCGTCGTCTAATATGTGCTGCTCGAAGTTTTCCTGAGAGATTTCGTCACCTGTCTCTTTGCGGTAACTCGCCAGTGGCCAGTCAGACCATATGCGGACATTTTCGCGAAGCAATGCCTGGATGTTGGTGCCACCTGACAAGAACCACAGCATCTCTTTTACCGCAGTCTTCCAGTAAACAGCGTATCGGGATGGGACGACGCATGCGTTGTTCAATCCGTTGGATTTCATGGCCAAACTGGTGGCACTGGTACCCAAGCCTCGGACGAACCTCACGGGGCCGCCTACGGACGATTTCATGGAGTTCTGGCACCGAACAGTCGGTACCGAGAGAGCGTGACACCGCTAAGTGTTCGCAAGGTAGAGCCTGCCAGCGCTGATGTAGAGGCCGATGGACGGGAAGAGCCGAATCCAGTAGCGGGCAAGCGTAAGGGGTTGTGCTGTACGGAAGGCCGCCCCGCAAAGAGGCTCAAGCGAGTGTTCAATCGGGCCGCGCAGGTGGGGCCGCCTAGGTATAGACGTGAGTGTATGCAGTGCGTGTGGCGGTCCGATGAAGATAATAGCCGAAAGTCGGACCACAGCATTGAAGATCCGACGGTCATCGGTAAAATATTGTCGCACCTGGAAGCCACGAGCTATGCCCAACCGTCAGGCTCAGCCACGTGTGCTGTTGGAGTACGGGCGCGCCACCGCCAGGGATTTGTTAGCTCCCACAGGAGCACGAATGCCCGATGGATACTGCACAAGGGAAAGAGGCGGGTAGGACGATGGTTGTGCGTTAGAGGTTGGTCGAGTGCCAGATAGGTGACGGAGTAGATTGGCCGGGAGCTAGCGGTGCTTCAAATAGTCCTTGGGCAAGTCATTGCAGCCGATTCATTGATGAAAAATACCTGGTTAAGTGATTTTGTGCGTGGCTGCTTGGTGGTGGTAGGTGGTTTATCTTCCTATACTCACCTCGTGCTCGGAACGCTCGGTCAAAAAGCAATCTCCCCCAATATAGTCAAGTCTCTGGATGGTGCACGGCCCAGCACTCAGGTAAGGGCCGTGCGTGGCTTGATGTTTAGTGTTTTGATAGCTCTGGTGCTGTGGCAGCGGGGACTCCACCACCGTATGCGTGGAGCGCTGACACCGCTAGTGGCTTTGCGTGCTCTGATGGAGCTACTGGCGACGATGTTTTTTCTGACGGCGTTGGTCTTGCTCACACTTGCCAGCATAGCGGCCATTTTGCAAGTCTTGCCACTGCCTGTAACGCTTGGAGCAGCGATGATTTTCCGCGAGCCTGTTGGATGGCGCCGCTGGTTGGCTATTATGGTTGGCTTGATCGGCGTGCTGATTATTATTCGCCCCGGCACATCCGGCTTTGAATCGGCCTCATTGCTGTTGGTGCTATCAGTTGTATTTGCCGCGGCCAGAGACTTGTCTACGCGAGCGATGCCATCGGCATTACCTTCTTTGCTGGTCACCGCTGCTACGGCAGTGCTGGTAACGGTGACAGGCTTTACGATGTTGTTGGTGCAGGGAAACTGGGTGCCCATGTCGCCGGAGCAAATGGCGACGCTTGCGTTTGCAGCCTCGTTCCTGTTCGTTGGTTACCAGTGCATCGTGCTGGCGATGCGCACCGGTGAGATCGCCTATGTGGTGCCATACCGGTATACAAGTCTGCTATTCAGCATTTTGCTAGGTTATCTGTTCTTTGCAGAGATTCCAGACCTTTATACGATTGTCGGATCGCTCATTGTCATTGCTATGGGTATTTTCTCCTTATATAGAGAGCTGGTTCGTGCCCGGCAGGCTGCCCGTATCCAGTAAGATTCATGTCCGAGACATCCAGACTATGGACGGTCTTTCTCCGCATCATCATCATCAACCTCGTTCAATCGCGATTCAAAGACTTCTTCAGCGTCTTCTAGTGCTTCCAGTTGGTCTTCTTCCAGCGCATCAATGGCAAAGCCTGTGGCCAATGGGCTGGTGCGGGCAGAGATGGGAAGGTAGGCTGAAGCTTCATGGATAGCGGTATATTTACGTTGGCTGATGCGATAGATGGCGTAAAGACAAATGGCGCTAAACAATAAAAAGAGGGTGATGAAATACCATTCCAGGCCAAGCCTTGTCATGGCGTTACCCACCACAATCGGGCCGACCATTGCGCCCAGGCCGTTGATGAACAGCAGTCCACCTGCAGCCGCCGCCATTTGATCGTATTCAAGGTAGTCATTGGCATAAGCCACCAGCAGTGAATACAAAGGGTTGGCAGTACCGCCCAGCAACACAGCTGAAACCAGTAACAAGTTAAAGTTGTTGCCTACGTACATACTGGCCATGGCAACTATGGCACCCACAGCCGTCACTAGGATAATCAGAATTCGACGATCCAGTTTGTCTGATAACCAGCCGATGGGGTATTGCATGACCATCGCACCCAGAAAGATTGCCGTGATGAAATAGGACGTCTGGGAGATGCTCAGACCACGCTCAGTGGCATAAACCGGTGACATGGCATACAGCGTTGAATAGATGCCGCCCAGCATGAGGATGCCAAAACAGGCTAGTGGTGAAGTGCTGATCAGCTCCTTGAGCGGCATGGGGCGTGCTGAGCTCAACAGCGGTGCACTGGATGTTGCAGAGAGCAGCATGGGCGCAAACGAGACACTGACCAACACGGTAATCAGTACAAACAGGTTGTAGCCAGCCGGGTCAGCCACGTTCAGTAGAAGCTGGCCGAGTACCATGCCAGCCATCTGTACAATCATGTACAACGACAGCGCCTTGCCGCGTGACCGATTGTCTGCCGAATGGTTCAGCCAGCTTTCGGCAACGACGTATATACCTGAAAAGCAAAAGCCGACCAGCACTCTGAGTAACCACCAGGCTACGGGGTCAACAACGGCTGCGTAAAGAATGAAGGCGGCAGATACCAGCGATCCCAGGGCTGCGAATACCCTGACATGGCCCACTCGCTGTAACATGATGGGTGTGGCCTTGGAGCCCCCAAGGAAACCCAGAAAGTAGCCTGCCATGATCAGACCCATTGTGGCCGAATCAATGTTTTCCAGTGAGCCACGCACACCCAGCAGAGTACCTTGCAAGCCATTGCCGAGCATGAGCAGCAGCATGCCAAGCATGAGCGCCCACGTTTTTACGAGTACCTGAATCATGCAGCGATTTTCGCAGGTTTTACTGAACAATTGGCACCCTTGCCGGTGCCGGTTAAGTCTCAGCTGCGAAGCAAAATACGTGCGTGTGTCGTTGCTGAGACATTTCGGTGGTTATACTGATCTAAAGATTCCGCTCGACCGGGGATCAGGCATCGTTTTGTCGTCATGAATCCTAAGAACTCCATTCGTGTCATCTGATAGACATTCACCACCAACAGGGATAGAAAGATTATGAAGTTACACCGACCACATTCTGTCAGCTTGCCTTTGTTGCTGGCAGCCGGTGCTGTTCTGCTGGCACCTGTCCATGCCACCGCCGAGTCTTTCCAGTGGGCTGGAACAACCGATCCGCAGACGCTGGATCCACACGCCAGCAATACTTCTCCGGTCCTGGGTTTTCTGAATAACGTCTATGAAGGACTGGTCAGGCGTGATAAGCAAATGCAGATCGAGCCTTCACTCGCCACCAGTTGGGAGAAGCTTGAGGAGGGTGGCTGGCGTTTCAACTTGCGCGAAGGTGTCACTTTTCATGACGGCTCAGCCTTTACAGCTGACGATGTGCTTTTTTCTTATGAGCGGGCATCCTCTGAAGAGTCTGATACCCGATCATGGTTCTCTCCGGTCAGTGAAGTGAATGTGGTAGATGATTTCACCATAGATTTCATGACTAACGCTCCCAACCCGTTATTCCCCGGTTCTATCGCCAACTTCATGATAATGGATCGCGACTGGTCGGCAACCAATGGTGCCGAACGCCCCTCTAAAGAGGCGGAAAATTTTGCCACTCGTAATGCCAACGGTACAGGGGCTTTTACCGTGACGCTGCGTGATCCGGGTGTGAGAACAGAGCTGGCACCGTTCGCCCAGTGGTGGGATGAAACTGAATCCAACATTAGTAAGGCGGTATTCACGCCAATCGGGCAGAGCGCAACAGGTATGGCTGCACTGTTGTCTGGCGAAATAGATTTTATCTCGCCCATTCCCTTGCAAGACGTGCCCCGCATGAAAGAACGCAGTGGCTTTACCGTACATGAAGGTATTGAGGCGCGCATCATCATGTTCGGATTCAAACACGACGGTGATGCCTTGATGTTCTCTGATGACGTAGAAGGTAAAAACCCTTTTCAGGATCAACGAGTGCGTCAGGCTGCCTATCAGTCCATTGATGTAGACACAATGATTGCCAAGATCATGCGTGGCAATGCGCAGCCGGCGGCTCAGCTTGTGTCTGAAAACATGAATGGATACTCAACAGGACTCGGTGAGCGATATGCCTATGATCCTGTTGCGGCCAAGACACTGCTGGCAGATGCTGGTTACCCCGAAGGTTTTAGTTTCGGACTGCAATGTCCGAATGATCGTTACATCAATGATGAGTCGATTTGCAAGGCGGCTGCATCCATGATGGCAAAAGTTGGTCTCAATGCAAAACTCACCAGCATGCCGGTGCGTAACTACTGGCCCGAGCTGCGCGAAGACAAATTCGACATGTACTTGCTGGGCTGGTCGCCGGGAACCTTTGATGCAGAACATCCCATTCGCTTTCTGGCAGCGACTCCCAATGAAGAAAAGAAGTTAGGTAGCTGGAACTTTGGTGGGTATTCCAATGCACGTGTAGACGAGTTGTTGCCGATGATTCAGACAGAGCTTGATGAAGGCAAGCGTCAGGCAATGGTTGATGAAGTCCATACTGCCTTGCAGGAAGAGGTGGCTTACGTACCTATGTATGTACAACCATTGATCTGGGCATCGAAAGATAATATCGAACTGACTCAGCGCAGCGATAACTTCTTTATTCTGCGATGGGTGAGTGTCAATTAGTCAGACTGTTGCTGCTGGCATGGACTATCCGACGAATAGTCCATGCCAGAGGCTTATATGACTAAGGAGTTACATTATTTATAATGCATGGTCGTTACCTGATTCTCGTCACAGCACAGCACAGCACAGCACATGAGCACTGTTCGAACTCGGTAATGATACCTATAGTGTCTTGTCGGTTAGCGCGTAAAATCGAGTGATATTCAAAGCGCGGCACTGAACATGCACAACCTACCCGTTAGATCTCTCGCAGTTGCTGTATTTTCACTGTGCTTTACACAGCATGCTTATGCTGATACCTGTGATGCTCCAGATCCACAAGGTAACTATCAGCTTGTCTTTGAAGATAACTTCAATGGTGGTGCGCTGGATCGTGGTCGGTGGAACACCGAGTTTCTCTGGGGCCCTGGCGTAATCATTAACAATGAAACACAGTACTACGTGAATGATGGGCAGTTTGGTTATGACCCTTTTTCAGTCTCCGGTGGTGTTTTGTCCATAGAGGCCATTAAGGCTCCGTTTGATCGATCTCAGCTCTACCTCACCCGATCCATCTATTCATCACGCGCTGTTGAGTTGCTATGGCGAACACCAGCCAACGCTGCGCGATACGAGGTTTATCGCGACGGGGTTCTTCAGGCTACGGTCAGGGGAGGCTCATATATACAGAATGTCCCGCGTGAAGGTATTGACTACGCCTACGAGGTAGTGGCGAAAGATTCGAACGGAAATTCGCTGGTGGCAGCACAGCTGACCGTCAACACCGCTGATCGGTCGATTCCTCAACCGGCTCGTGCCTTTTCACTGGAGCTTACCGCCAGCGTGTATTCATCACAATCGGCCGAGATCAAGTGGAGCTCACCCAACAGATCTGCCCGTTATGAGGTATACCGCAACGGTAGCCTGTACCGATCTCTCAACGGTGCTGATTTCAAGAGTCTTTACGAAGCAGGATTAATAGAGGGCACAAACTATAACTACAGGGTGGTGGCGTTTGATGGTTGCGATGAGAAAATTATTGAACAGAGTCTGACGCTGAATACCGCTGATGGTGCAAGCATACAAGACCCCAAGAGCGATCGTCTGGTTATCAAGTCCAGTATCTATTCAACCTCCACGGCTGAAGTCAGATGGAATGCAGTCAAGAGTGCAAGACAATACGCTGTGTATGCAAACGGTGTATTTCTGTCGAGAACAGATGCACGTTCTGTGTTTGTAGATGATCTGCTGCCAGGCAAGGACCGCAAGTTCAGAGTGGTTGCGCTAGACGCCAGTGGCAATACGATTGATGAAACCACACGGGTAATCAACACGGCAGACAACAGCTTTGCGTTGAATCGTCAGCCGTATCTGTCAGGGGTGATTACTAGCTACGATTCGTTCAAGTTCAAATACGGTCGGGTAGAGGCGCGTGCACGTATGCCCGCAGGAAAGGGTTTATGGAGTGCATTCTGGTTGCTGAATGCCTATTACAAACAGGACCAACCGGAGGACCCGGAGATCGATATCATCGAAGCCATTGGTGATCGGGTGACAACGGGCAACTTTGCCTATCATTATCAGCAGGACAACGATGGAGATGGGTTCTATACTGACCGTAAGTCCATTGAGCGACGCGCCTCCATCACCGATTTTTCAGCCAGCTTCCACACTTACAGAGTGGACTGGGAAGAAGGGCGAATTGTCTGGTATGTGGATGATGTGGAAACCGCTCGCGTAGAGGGTGATCAGGTATCCAGCGAGCAGATGTACCTGATAGCCAATCTGGCTGTGGGTGGAAACTTTCCGGGACCGGCGGATAGTACGACACGGTTTCCGGCTAAATTCGAGATTGACTATATTCGGGTTTATCAGCGTTAATAGACCCTCTAGCGTTGTTCTCGTCGGGGCAGTTGCGTTAGCACAAGCTGTACTGTGACTCGCCTCGGTCTGTTGGTCAGATTGGTCGGAAAATAGTTTGCTATGTAGGTGGGCCTGTCCTATGGTCGAAACTGTTCCTGACCTCAGCGATCCGTTTTCCCATGGTTTTCAGCAAAACAGCCTTTCACCATGTCTCCTGAGCGCACAGGTGTGCCGGTAGCGGAGCAGGCATTTTCTGTGGGTGACCAGGCACCGCCGCATGGCGTACCTGCCGCCGCCCTGAGCATTAAAGGGTTCATCATCTTCATTACCCACTTTTTGCTCGCAGCACTCCTGTTGGCAGGTGGTGTATTTCTGATACAGCTCAGAGCGCAGGCTGAGCCTGCGGCTGCTCTGGATACGCCTGTCAATGTGCACGTAGTCAACATCCAGCAGCAAACCGGATACACGTTCAAGGAACGCTTTGCCGGGCACATAGAAGCGGCGCAGACCATTCAACTAGCGTTTGAATCTGGAGGTACCATTCGTCAGATTCTCGTCAGTGAGGGAGATCGGGTACGCAAGGGCGACATCATGGCCGTTCTGGATACGCGATCCGTCGAGGCGGAACAAAGACAGAGGCAGGCATCACGCAGACAGCTAGTTGCGGTGGTCGAAGGCGCTGAACTTGAATTGCAGCGCGAACGCGAGCTGGAAAGCAGAGCTTTGACTACAGACAGAGCTCTGGACAATGCAAGATTGCTAGTGGAGCAGTCAACTGCGGCCGTGGAGGAGATGGATGCCATGATTCTGTCTCTGGACATCAACGTTGAGAAGGCGTCAATTCGGGCGCCCTTTGCCGGGGTTGTGGGGACACGGTATCTTGATGAAGGCGCGTTTGCCGGTCCGGGTACGCCGGTAGTTACGCTATTTGAAACTGCCAGTCCGGAAGTGGTGTTCAGTTTGCCTGTTGATCGTGTCGATCAGTTGGTCGCAGGTCAGCACTATCCGGTACTGCTTGATGAGCGGCATTTCAAAGCAACGTTTCTGAGTGTCAGATCAGATCTGAATCCACAGACCCGTACCGTAGATGCACGCTTTGTCATCGAGGTGCCAGAAGATAGTTCGCCGCCCATTTTTGGTCAGCTGGTCAGGATTGATCTGGTTCGTAGTGCCCCTGTTATCGGATACTGGATTCCGGTAACGGCATTGACAGAAGGTAGACGTAGTTTATGGAGTGTACTGGCTGTGCTTGATGCACCTGGACCGGGAGAGTCTCCCTCACCCGCCAGTGGTGTTGCGTCAGACAATAATACAACTAGCGGTCTATCGAAAGAGGACTCTGAAAACCAGGGAAAATTAGTTCATCGAGTTCATGTCGAGGTGGTTCACAGCAACGCTTCCCAGGTTTTTGTCAAGGCAGATTTACCTGCCAGCGCTAACATTATCGACGACGGGGTTCATCGTGTTGTACCGGGTCAGCGTGTGGTCATAACGCCGAGCGATCGCTGATTGTGAGTAGCCTGTTTTTCCGACAACCTCGGTTGGTGGTGTTGAGCATTCTTATTATCCTGTCTGCTGGCATGTCGGCATTTCTGTCCATAGGGCGGCAGGAAGATCCGACCATCACTAATCTGTTTGCAACGGTAACAGCTGTCTATCCAGGCGCTGAGCCTACACGCGTAGAGTCACTGGTTACAGAGAAGATCGAGGCTGAACTGCGTGAAATAGCCAGTATTGATCTTATTGATTCAGTTTCTGCGAGTGGAATTTCAATTGTCAGTATCGAATTGATCGACACTTTACCCGATGCTGATATACAAATAGCCTGGTCGGATGTGCGCGATGCGCTTGATGATGCAACACTGGCTTTTCCACCAGGGGTTTTGCCGGTACAACTCTCCACTGATGGTGCCGGCACCTACAGTTCAATCGTAGCGTTGTATCCGACAGGATCAATGTCCATAGCGACCACTCAGCGGCACGCTCAAGAACTCGGTGATCAGTTACGTCGAGTAACCGGTACCGATAAGGTCACTCTGTACGGTGAGGTGAATGAGGAGGTACAGGTATCGGTTGAAGCCTCGGTATTGCAGGAGCTGGGGATGGGGGTTGAGCAGATCTCCCGGGCCATTGAGCAGGCAGATACCAAGTTGCGAGCGGGTAGTGTTCGTACGCAATCATCCCGGTTCATCATTGAGCTGTCTGAAAATCTGGAAACACTGGAGCAGGTGCAGGACGTAATCGTGTTGGCAGCGGATGGTTCAGCTATTCGGTTGGGTGACATTGCGCAGGTGAGTAAATCCTATCGCCAACCTGTGAGCGAAGTTGCTCTGGTATCTGGCCGTCCGGCTGTTATCGTCGCAGCGCGTATCGCTAAAAATCTACAGATCGATAAGTGGATGCAGGATATCCGCGAAAGCCTTGACCAGTTCGAGCAATCTCTGCCAGATACCCTGTCCATGGAGCGTATCTTTGATCAGAGTGGTTATACACAGGAAAGGCTATCCGGTGTCGCCATGAACATGGCGATCGGTGTTTCGCTGGTTGTGCTGGTGTTGTTTATGACATTGGGAGTTCGTGCAGCACTGATTGTGGCCATGGTGTTGCCGCTGGTCACGCTGGCCTCCATTGCAACCATGAATGCGTTTGGGCTGGCTATTCACCAGATGTCGCTAACGGGGCTTATTGTGGCCTTGGGATTACTGGTCGATGCAGCCATTGTCATGACTGACGAGATCAGGCAGCGATTGCAGGCGGGTCTGTCACGTCTTCAATCAGTAGAGTTATCGGTCAAGCGGTTGTTCGCACCACTACTGGCATCAACGATAACCACGGCTTTGTCTTTTATGCCAATGGTACTTCTGCCCGGGCCTGCGGGTGATTTTGTTGGCTCTATTGCCATCTCAGTCATCATTATGCTGTGCTGGTCGTTTCTGATTGCGGTGAGTGTTACTGCGGCTACGGCTGGCTGGTTTCTACCCGATGCAAAAACATCTGGCGGGTTTTTCAGTGTCGGGCTATCCATCGACTTTGTTGCACGATTATTCAGGCGATCACTGGCATTCGCCATGCGTAATCCAGTCAGCTCTGTCTTGCTGGCGCTGGTGTTGCCCGTGATGGGCTTTCTCAGTGCTGGCACGCTGACAGCACAGTTCTTTCCCGGGCTGGATCGTAATCAGTTTTCCATCGAGCTGGAGATGGCTGCGGGAACTGCGCTTGAGAAAACCCTGGATACCACCCGGCAAGTCGATGAGGTGCTGCGTAGTTCGGCAGGGGTTACGCAGGTAACCTGGGTCGTTGGAAAGAGCGCGCCATCGTTTTACTACAATATGGTCGGTCGCAAGGATCGCGCGCCTGAGTTTGCGCAGGCACTAGTGACAACCCAATCCGCACAGGCCACGGCTGTACTGGTGCCTGCTTTGCAGGACTCGCTGGCCGACCAGTTCACGCAGGCGCGTATTCTCGTGCGTGACCTTGTGCAGGGACCACCGGTCAATGCGCCGGTTGAAATCCGGCTGGTAGGGTCTGATCTTGCTACGTTGAAAGCAGAGGGTGATCGTCTGCGTGCATTGATCAGCTCAGTTGATGCGGTAACCACGGTGCGTACATCTCTGGACGGGGGCGCACCTAAAGTGGTGTTTGATGTGGATGAGCAAAGTGCATTGTTGGCGGGCTTGTCTCTAGCCAACATTGCCAGTCAGCTTGATGCAACGCTGGAAGGTCGAACAGGTGGCAGTGTGCTTGAGGGGACAGAACAGCTACCCATTCGTGTGCGCGTCAGCGATGATGTTCAGCAAGATCTGTCTGCCATAACCAGTCTACCGCTGATCATCGGTAGCGCGCCGTCTACGATGCTGAGTGTGCCATTGTCAGCCGTAGCTACGGTTGAACTAAATCCTGCGCAAAGTTCTATCAGTCGTCGTAACGGTGAGCGAACCAATACGGTACAGGCTTTTCTTCGTTACGGTGTTTTACCGGAAGAGGCGTTAAAGCAAGTGCAGAAAGTCATCGCAGATACGGATTTCACCTTGCCTCCAGGATACCGGTTGCAGACCGGTGGCGACTCTGATGCCCGAGACAATACCTTGAACAATCTGTTTGCCAGTCTGGGTATCATTATTACCCTGTCTGTGGGTGCCGTGGTGGTGACGTTCAACTCGTTCAGGCTGGCCATTGTGACGTTTGTGGTCGCCGGGTTGAGTGCCGGATTGAGTCTGTTGGCACTGGCCGTATTTCAGTATCCGTTTGGTATCAACGCCATCATCGGTGTTATCGGTTCCATTGGCGTATCGATCAATGCAGCCATCGTTATTCTGACCGGGTTGCAGAATAACGAGCAGGCGAGCCTGGGTAACACCAGCAGCATGGTTGATGTTGTGATGGGTTCTAGTCGACATATCATCTCCACCACAGTAACAACGTTTGGCGGGTTTCTGCCATTGATTCTGGCCGGTGGTGGTTTCTGGCCACCGTTTGCCATGTCCATAGCGGGTGGCGTATTGCTGTCCACCGTGATCTCCTTCTATTTCACGCCACCCATGTTCAGTCTGGTCCACCAGCGCCAGTGGCGCCAGCAGCGGGCAGCTTCACAGGGCACTAATTGACAAGTTCAGGTGCAGTAGAACGTCGCTGCTAGTATAGTGAGCAGGGTTACGGCCGACACATCCAACTCATGACCAAACCGCCGAAAAACGAGGCAAAGAACGATCCGATAGTAGATATCGTCGACGCTAAGTTACCGCTCAAGCAGAACCCTCATGCTGTGAGAGGTTATGGCGAGAGGCGTCTTGAGGTAGCCATCGGGATAGAGGTGCGCACGCTTCGAAAACAGCTGGGAATTACCGTTGCGGATCTGGCAGAGAACAGTGACCTATCGGTAGGCATGCTATCAAAAATTGAAAACGGCCTGACCTCGCCATCGTTGACGACTCTGCAATCACTATCGCATGCGCTGGGTGTTCCCATCTCGCACATGCTGAGGCGATTTGAAGAAGTGCGTTCAGCCGTACAGGTAAAGAGCGGAGCCGGCATATCTACAGAACGACGCGGCACTCGTGCCGGCCACCAGTACCAACTACTGGGTTATCTGGGTGCGAATGATAGCGGCGTCATCGGTGAGCCCTACATGATAACGCTTAATGATGACTCAGACGTGTTCCCCACGTTTCAGCATGAGGGGATTGAATATCTGTATTTTCTGGAGGGGCGTGTGGAGTACAGACACGGTGATAACATCTACCTGATGGAACCTGGTGATTCGTTGTTTTTTGATGCCGATGCGCCGCATGGTCCGGTCAGGTTAATTGAACTGCCAGCAAGGTACCTATCTATCATTACGTATCCACAAGTGAGTCAAAAGAGCGCAGAGCAGCCACTGGATTAACACCCACCCATACTCTGTGTCAGACACGCCTTCAGATTTAAATTGTTTGCTCGTTAACTGTGTGCGGCTCAGATTACCAGTGAAGCAGTCAGCCCGCTCTTGCTACTGGGTCGGCAGAGATTGGATGCTGTCATGTTCTACCGTGTGAGTCCGGCTTGGCTAACCAGACTCTCTATACCCCAGTGTTGCATAAAATTTCGGCCCAGAATCGCTTCGCTGCTTCTATAGCAGCATCTAAGGCGCTGTACTCATTTTTTCTGGATCTCACCTAGAGTGACTAGGCTCAATCCAGTAAAAACTCCGTGCAGCGCCTTATATACAGCTCTATAAGCTTCTGGACTCGAAATTTTATGCAACACTGGGGTATAAATTTAATAGTCGAGTAGTCGCTTGATGCTGCTTCTTAGTGATGAGTGGAGACGCACAAGACAGGGATCTTAAAAGATCCCTGTCTGCACAACATTCCAAACTGAAAACTGCCTATGAAAACTACAAGGTCATCAACGTTTTCCATCCTCAGCGTCATTGAGAATCTTGTTTAACGTTTCCGCATTGCCGTGCTTGCGGACCTCTTCTTCCAGCTCTCGACTCTCCATCGCCAGTTGCCTGGCATGCCATGCTATCCAGAACACCACACCGGCGATCATCAATGGAGTTTCAATACCTACAAAGGGATAAGCTGCACCGATTTCAGCGATGTTGCCAGTCCAGTTTTCTACGTTACCAGTCGACATGTTCAGTTTCCTTTTGTATAGGTGGCAAGAACAACCTCACGTTCAGCTTCTACCATGGCAGCATCCTCAAACTCTTGCCGGATGGTGGCGCTGACGTCAAGGCCAGCGATTTCGACTTCAGGTGGCACGCGTAATATGCCCATTGCCTTGAGAATATTGGCAAAAATGAAGCCTGGTAAAAAGCCCAGCACAAAGAACATGATTACTGCGCCGATGAAATTGCCTAACGGGTTGATGGTGGCGTATTCAGGGTTGGGTGATGCTGGATAGCCCCAGAGCATGAAGCCGCAGATCACGACACCGAGAAAGCCTGCGTACCCATGCACGGCGACCGCACCGACCGCATCGTCCACCTTGAACTTTCTCTCTACCCAGAAATGTAGCTTGTAGACGATAACGACAACAAAGGCTGCAATGAACATCGCCTGGATCGGGTGGTACAGATCGTTACCAGCTGATGCGCCGATGATCCCGGCAAGTCCGCCGGAATAGGTCCAGAACGCATCACCTTTGGAGATCATGTATGCGGCCATCATGCCGCCAGCCAATGACATCAGGAAGTTCAGCGTAATAGCTGACAGAGTAGTGGGTCCCAGATAAATATTGGTGGCCGAAAAAACAACACCTTCACCTTGCTGCACATCGATCATGGGTACGTTGCAGGCTGCATAGAATCCCCAGAAGCCGGTGTAGATGAGAAACAGGCCGACGGTGACTAACCAGGGATTACGTGGGCCGATATTACGAGGTGTGCCGTCTTCGGCAAACTTGCCAATTCGTGCTCCCAGTGGAATCAGTACGCCGAGTGCAAAGCCACCAGCAACCGCATGAATGACACCGGATGCATAGGCATCGTGATAGCCCAGCTTCTGCACCATCCAGCCATCCGGGTGCCAGCCCCAGGCCGCATCAATGATCCAGAAAACGGAACCGATCAGTACGGCCAGAATCCAGAACGCACTTGAACGTATGCGTTCGATAACAGCACCGGAGACGATGGATGCGGCTGTCCAGGAGAACAGCAGGAATGCAGCAAAGAACACACCGTTAATACGTGCCCAGAATGCCGTATCGTCGGCGGATAGGGCGCCTTGCACAGGAGGGCCACCCAGATGCGTTCCCATCAGCTCACTGTTGGCTGTGGCGAAGGGTGCTGCCAGCAAATCACCGATGATCCATGGGCCGTTAGGAAAGGCGAAGTAGATCCACCAGCCAAAGAAGTAGAACGATACCGTGACCAGTGGAATGATCATGGTGTTTTTCATTAGCGTGTGCATGTGATTCTTCTGGCGAGTAGCCCCTACCTCGTACATGCAAAAGCCCACATGTATCAAAAACATGAAGACCACAGTTACCCAGTAATAAAACTCGGTAAATAAAATACCAAGCGCCGTTAATTCATTATCCATTTACTGACTCCAATAGTGGTTATACCTGAAAAGGTGACCACGGCTGGAAGCAAGCTAATAACCCTTTCTAGTTCTTGGTTACGGCTACCGATGAACTGCCTGGTAGGCCTTGCTACAGGTGTGGTCTTGAGATGTGCTGAATATATTATTCAATGCTATTACAGACTTGTATTAAACATAGGTGAAATGCTATGACACCTCCGGTTGAGTTTAATCTGGGAACGGACCTTCTGTAGTGGGTGATCCATCGTCGTGTTGTGCGAGCCAGTCAATGGCAATGTGTCTGAAGTTGTCCAGCCCCTTGTAGCTGGCAATTTCGGGTGGTAGAGTTTGTAAAACGCGGTGCATGCGAGTCGCCCACTTGGGAACTGTAGACAGGTCTTGCATGCTCAGAAAGTAGCAGCGTATTGGAAACAGCAAGGCATTGGATCTGGGCAGGCGCCAGAAGCTTTGCAGTTCAATGCGCAGATAGAGTTTGTGGGCTACGTTATCGGGTGTGATGTGTGTGTTCTCTGGTCCCCAGATAGGGTAGTTTTCCGGACTGGTATCCAGTCGCGGGTTTACGGTCATGGTCCAGTTGAGTCTGCGTGCCGGATTGCCCTGCTGGATAGTGAGCAGATACTTCAGGGCGCGCTTGAAGATGCCACGCTCATGGGCCAGGGGTACGGGTGCGTGCCACTCAAAAAAATTCATACCGATATCAAAATCCAGCGACCAATCTGCCTGTGTGGTGACCATCCCGGCATCCATCCACAGGTTGCCCTTTCGTTCATCGAGTACGCAGAAGTCTCCTTGAGCCTGGCGTGTTATGTATTCCAGCGGTGCGTACGGCAGGGTGCTTTCGTCACCGAACACAAAGTGCTGGTCTATACCCATAGGGCGATTGATCCAGTGCCAGCGATTGCCATCGCGTGTTAGTGAAAACCACTGTGGGTAGCTAGCAGCCTTACAAGTCATGATCAGTTCAAGAGTGTCCCATCCGGCCAGTGACATGTGAGGCAGTGATTGATAGCGCAATGGATCCTCGTCGAGTACCAGAGCTCGATCCTGCATCTCGGCAACGTAGTGCTCATCCACATCGATTGGCTGCTCGAACGCTGTTCCCTTGCGCCCATCACGATGCAATTCCATGTTGATTGCATACATGTATGAATCTTTGTCGAACGGGAAAGGCGCTCTCCTGATGGTCTCAGGTGAATTGCTGAACGTGAAGTCGTCTCGAAACGTCTCTGTGCGAAACGGTAGGTCGTGGGCGCTGGTAGACATGATCTGGATTCCTGCCGTTGTTCGTTAAGTTGAGCTGCCAGACACGAGAGTATGTTCGGCATTAACGCCGATCAACGATCTTGCTTGTGTCTCATGATAGATCATCGATCTAGTACCAGTCGTTGGCCCCTGAAGCGTGAAACACACGGCATGATTTTCTTTCCATCGGCTTTTTCATCTTCCTCGAGCCAGTGATCCTCGTGCAGCAATTCACCATCACACTCGAGCACCGTGGTTTCGCATTGACCGCAAGCACCACCACGACACAAGTAGGGTGCGTCAACACCTGCAGCTTCAATGGCCTCCAGTATTGACTGATTCTCACCAACGACTACACGCTTGTTGCTTGCCTTGAGTTCAATGGTGAAGGATTCACCCGGAGGAGCCTTTGCAAAGTGTTCAAAATGCACATGAGCATCTGGCCAGCCCATTGCCTCGCAGCGGGTCAGGACGTGATCAATCATGGGGGCAGGGCCGCAAACATAGATATGCGTGCCAACGGGTTGTGTGCGTAGCAGAGTGTCAAAGTCGATACGCTGGCTCTGGTCATCGAAATACAGATGCAGTCGATTGCCAATGCGTTGTGCAAGCTCTGCCCCGTAGGCACACAAGGCCTCATTGCGAGCACTGTAATGAAGCTCGAACGAGCCGTTGGTTTCAACCAGTTGATGTATCTGGGCTAAAAAAGGCGTGATGCCAATGCCACCGGCCAACAACAGATGTTTTGATGCCCGCTTGTCGAGCGAAAACAGATTGGCAGGACGGCCGATACGCATCTGCATACCGTTCTTTACCTGATTGTGCATGTAGAGCGAGCCACCTCGTCCCTCTTCGTCGCGTCGGATGCTGACTTGGTAGTCGCTGGTATCCAGTGGGGAGCTCATGAGAGAATAAGGCGTGCGACGCAACGTATCACCATCTTGCATTTCTATGATGATGTGTGCACCGCCGGAAAATGCAGGTAACGGTTGACCATCAGCACGAACAAAGTGGAATCGTTTTATCAGAGAGTTGACGGTGACGACATCGCTAACCACGACATCAATGGTTGCCATGCCGCTCACACGTATATCTCCTCTTTAACAGGGACGTCAGACGGGTCCTCTGCATTGATGTTGACGCCCTGAAAGGCGGCTACTCGGCGTGAGTAATGATCACGTACCAACAGTAACAACCCGCAATGTTCACAGGTGGCGGGTTGGGTGGTGACGTTACCGGTAATGCCTTTGCAATGCACGCATTGCATGCGGCGTGCGCAAGAACCGCGATGTTCAGTCTGCAGGGCTTGATGATCCAACCCTGCTTCCATGGCTGTCATAGTCGCCAGCCCTAGCAGGCTTTCGCTACCGCACACATACACCTGGGTACCCATACGAATTTTGTTTAGTGAGGCTTTTAGTCTGGGTAGTGCTGCATTGATGGTCGGGCCGATATATAGACGTGGACAGCCCAGAGCGTTGACTTTTTGCAGTGTATTACTGTTTACATCGGTCTGTGTATCAACGTAGATAATTTCAGCATTGTCGAAAAAACCGGCAGGTGCGCGGTTGGCCAGAGAGGCTATAACCTCTCCGCCGCTATCATCAGCGACAAAGAGGTGATATTGCGCGTTGGCTGGAGACAACGTACCGTAGCGTGGTCTGCTCAGAATGGCTGAATCGTCTGACTCACTCATGACTGTCATGCTCTTGTATGGCGTGGTTAGCCTTTGACGGTTCGACGTTCCTTGTTAACGTCATAAAACGGCATCGGCGCCGCCTTGCAATTGATCAGGCCCGTGCTGTTCTTAACCTGCAGAGTGGTGCCCGGTGTGGCGCACGCAACGGGCATGCGAGCTATCGCCACGTTGTGCTTGTTTAGTGAAGAGTACATCCCAATAGTGGCTACACCGACTTGCTTTCCATCCTGCAGGAGTGGTGCGCCTTCTTCGGCAGCTTCTTCCCCGTCCAGTACCAGACCGTAGATCTTGAATCGCTCTCGACCTTTCAGGCGGTAGTGTTCTTCAGCACCACGAAAACCGGTTTTACCTTCGCTGACTGTAAAGTCCAGACCCAGTTCCCACAGGGTGTCGCCGGGACCTTCGTCGTCGAATGGGTACTGTTCCGAGTTATCGAATGGATAGAACAGCAGGTAACTCTCAGCTCTGAGCAAATCCAGTGTTGTGAAGCGTGTCGGAATGATGCCCATTGACGCACCTTGTTCGACGATGGTGTCCCATATGTTGACAGCATCCTGCCCGCGGCAGAAGATTTCATAACCACGTTCGCCGGTATATCCGGTGCGTGAAATTGTCACCGGGTGTCCGAACAATCGCGTAGGCATATGCGCAAAGTAGTTGAGCTGGCGTATACCTTCAACATGCTTTTCGAGAAAATCGACTGCTACCGGTCCTTGTAACGAAATGTCATGCAGATTGTCGTCAAACCGTACGGAGACGTCTCTGCCTGCTGCCGCACGAGTGAGTTGTTCGTGGCCAGCTCCAGAGCCGTGGACCACCATGAATGTGTTGGCACCGGTTCTGTAAATAACGCAATCATCCACAAACTTGCCAGCATCGTTGAGCATGCAGGCGTAAGAGGCGCGTCCAGGGCTGATGCGTTCTACATCGCGTGTTGTGGCGCGGTCGATCACGTGTGATGCGTGTGCACCGGTAATATGGACCTTCTTGAGCCCTGAAACATCCATGACACCCGCTTTGGTACGAATAGCGAGATACTCCTCTTCCTGGTCCTTGTCGTAGCTCCAGGCGGTGCCCATGCCGCTCCAGTCTTCCAGTTCAGAGCCCATTGCGCGATGTCGTTCTGCGAGGGCTGAAAAGCGCCAGCTTGCTGTCATGTTTCAATTTCTCCAAAGTCTGTTCCGTCGTTAAAAGCGATAATGCTTTGCGTCGGATTGTTATGTTGCGTTGGTACTGAATTGTCAGTGCGTTGTGTTCGGTTTTATTGCTGCATTCCAGGTGTTGGCTGTTTGATATGGATTCTCGGTAGCGTTAGCGTTACAAAAAAACAAGACGCTTTGTGCGTTTGTAACCGTATTAGCAATCGAGTGTGGTATCGCGCTCCCATTGCGTCAGGCTGCTGGAAAACTTGTTCCAGTCATTGCGCTTCAACTTGCAGTAAGACTGGCTGAAGTCCATCCCCATCGCATTTTGTAGCGTGGTGTCTTTCTCATACAGTCGTATTGCATCAAGCAGGTTTGTTGGCAAGCTCTTGACGTTATCCCCTGCCAGTTCAGGATTGGCATACATGTCGTTGTCCAGTCGTGTTCCGGCTGGAATCTTGTTATCAACGCCATCCATACCCGCTGCCAGAATGACAGCCATCAACAAGTAAGGATTGGCGGCGCCATCCGGCAGTCGCAGCTCAATGCGCCCATCGTCAGGTATACGAATCATGTGCGTACGGTTGTTGCCACCAAAGGTGATAGAGCTGGGCGACCAGGTTGCACCAGAAAGGGTAGGTGGAGCGCTGATACGCTTGTAGGAATTGACCGTTGGGTTGGTTATGGCAGCGAGTGCTTCGCCATGCTCTAGAAGGCCGCCGATAAAATGGTAGGCCTCACCGGATAAACCCAGTGTCCCTGCATCGTCACTGAAGCGATTGGTCTTGCTGTCATTGCTCCAGACCGAGATGTGCACGTGGCACCCGTTGCCCGTCAAATGTGAGAAGGGCTTGGGCATGAATGTGGCTCTGAGCCCGTGTAGTTCTGCAATGGATTTGACCATGAACTTGAAGAAGGCCAGTTGATCGGCCGTGGTTAACGCATCATTGAAATCCCAGTTGATCTCGAACTGGCCATTGGCATCTTCATGATCGTTCTGGTACGGGCCCCAGCCCAACTCAGTCATCGTGTCGCATATTTGCGAAATCACATCGAAACGTCGCATTACTGCAGACTGATCGTAGCAGGGCTTTTCTTGAGTATCGAATTCGTCAGAGATTGTATTGCCATCAGCTGAGATCAAATGGAATTCGGGTTCAACTCCTGACTTCATCAACATGCCTTTACTAGCTGATTCCGCCATCAATCTTTTCAATACATTGCGTGGCGCCTGTGCAACGGGTTCACCGTTCATCCAGGGATCACCGGCAACCCATGCCACTTCGGGTTTCCAGGGTAACTGGATAACAGTGGATGCATCGGGCATGACAAACATGTCGGGGTGTGCCGGGGTGAAATCCAGCCACGCAGCGAAACCTGCGAATCCGGCGCCACTTTTCTGCATGCCGCCAGCCGCTGCTGCCGGTACAAGTTTGGCGCGTTGAGTACCAAAAAGATCGGTAAAGTTGAACAGGTAATATTTAATGCCCCGTTCCTTGGCCAGCGTTGTCAGATTCTGTGTCATGACCTGCTCTCTATTATTGTCGTTATTTATCGATGGTGTCAGTGGTAACGAAAACTAGTAGCCTTGACCGGGAATCCAACTGGTACCCGCTAACGGTACACCAGCCATGGCCGCTGCTTCAACTGTCAGCGCGCAGAGATCTTCTGGCTCCAGATTGTGCACGTGGTTCTTGCCACAGGCTCTGGCAATAGTCTGTGCTTCCAGAGTCATGACTTTCAGGTAATTAGCCAGGCGTCTTCCCGCAGTTTCCGGATCGAGTCGACTGGCAAGCTCTGGATCCTGAGTTGTAATGCCGGCGGGGTCACGGCCAAGATGCCAGGCATCATAGGATCCTGCGGTGGTGCCCAGCTTGCGGTATTCATCTTCATAGTAGGGGTCGTTGTCACCCATGGCGATTAACGCTGCCGAGCCTATAGACACAGCATCTGCACCCAGCGCCATGGCTTTGGCAACATCAGCGCCATTGCGAATACCGCCGGAGACAATCAACTGCACCTTACGATGCATGTCGAGTTCTTGTAATGCGCGAACCGCCGGGCGAACGCAAGCCAGCGTTGGTTGTCCGACATGTTCGATGAATACGTTTTGTGTGGCAGCAGTACCGCCTTGCATGCCGTCCACGACAATAACGTCGGCGCCAGATTTTACGGCCAGGGCTGTATCGTAGTAAGGACGGGAACCCCCTATCTTCACGAAGATGGGTTTTTCCCAGTTGGTGATCTCGCGTAGTTCCAGTATCTTGATTTCCAGATCGTCCGGTCCTGTCCAGTCAGGGTGCCGGCAAGCGGAACGTTGATCGATACCCTTAGGTAATGAACGCATCGCTGCCACTCTGTCATTGATTTTCTGGCCTAGCAGCATACCGCCACCGCCAGGTTTGGCGCCTTGACCGACAACAACTTCGATGGCGTCTGCCTTACGCAAGTCGTCAGGATTCATGCCGTAACGTGATGGCAGGTATTGATAGACAAGCAGTTTGGAATGGCCGCGTTCTTCAGGGGTCATGCCACCATCGCCGGTGGTTGTGGAAGTACCCGCAAGGTTGGCACCACGGCCAAGAGCCTCCTTGGCCTGTCCAGACAGGGAGCCAAAGCTCATGCCCGCAATGGTGATGGGGATCTTGAGTTGCAGTGGATTCTTGGCATTACGATCACCAAGAATCACATCAGTCCCGCAGCTCTCTCGATAACCCTCCAGGGGATAGCGCGAGATGGATGCGCCGAGAAACAGCAGATCGTCGAAATGCGGCAGCACTCGCTTTGCGCCAGATCCACGGATATCGTAAATACCGGTGCTCGCCGCGCGCCGTATCTCTGAATTGGTGTATTCATCGAACGTGGCTGAGGCTCTGGGTGCTGCTTGCGGAATCTTATCGTCCATTCGTATTCGTCATGGGTTGTCGAATTAAAGCGCCTGAAGAGCGATGTGACTTACTGCAACTGTGCGACATTAATTTATGACCTGGCTTTGCATAGCGTGTACTGGAGGTTGCTGATTGATAGTTGCCAGGTTCAGTAGGCGTCAGCGTGGTCAATGTCAAAGTGATAGAGCTTTCGTGCGGAACCGTAACGACGAAAATCCTTGATGTTCTTGTTGATACCCGCCTTTTCCAGTAGATCGGATAGCGTGGTTTCATGCTCCGCTGTCATCTCTTTTTCGATGCAATCTGCACCGAGGCTCTCGACCGATCCTGCCACGTAAAGCTTGGCCTCATAAATAGAATCGCCCAGTGCTTCACCGGCATCTCCACAGATAACCATATGGCCCAGTTGTGCCATGAATCCTGTCATATGGCCTACCGAACCACCAACGACAATGTCGATGCCTTTCATTGAGATACCACAGCGGGACGAGGCATCGCCTTCGATGACCAGCAGGCCACCGTGGCCAGTTGCTCCAGCAGACTGGCTGGCATTACCCTTGATGCGTACCAGGCCACTCATCATGTTTTCTGCAACTCCGACACCTGCGTGACCGTTCACCGTTACTTCGGCGTGCTGGTTCATACCCGCACAGTAGAAGCCCACATGTCCATCAACTGTGACGTTCAGCGGCATGTTCAAACCACAGGCAATGGCATGCTGCCCCATGGGGTTTTCTATGACCCATTCGCATTCGTTTGTACCGGGGTCCAGAGTCTGTAGTTTTTGATTGATTGAGCGTAGGCCGAGTGTTTTCAGATCCAGTGAATTCACGAAGTGGCTCCTGTTGATGGAGCTGTACCGGTGGCCGCGACAGGTGCAGTCAGATGCTCGGTTACTGATTCGTTGCCCCATGCGTATACCGTGGCAGGTTTAGGTTCCCAGATTCGTGCTGTGTCGGCACCGGGCAAGGTGGCGATGGCGCGAAACTCAGTGGCCATGGCGACCCAGTCATCTGTTTCTGCCATAACCGCGTGCTTACAGGCGATCGGATCACGCAACACAGCGAAGCCGTCGCGAGTACCAATACAAAAGGTAAAAAAGCCATCTAGATCGTCCAGGGCATCTTCAAGTGCTTGTTTTAAAGTCACGCCCTGACGCAGTTTCCAAGTGAGATAGGCTGCCGCTACTTCACTGTCGTTTTCACTGCCGAAGCTGACTCCTTTGCGAATCAACTCCTCGCGCAACCGGTTGTGATTAGACAAGGAGCCGTTGTGCACCAGGCAGAGATCAGCACCCGTGGCGAACGGGTGTGAGCCTGCGGTGGTCACTGCACTTTCTGTTGCCATGCGTGTATGGCCGATCATGTGCTGGCCTGAAGCGGAAGCCAGTCCAAAACGTTCATAGACGTCTTCTGGCAGGCCGGTTTCCTTGTAGATTTCTACAGTGCTGCCACTGCCAACGAGTCGCACACTGGGATCAAAGTTTGACAGCCAGTGTTTAACGTGTGATTCGTCAGAATCTGTAACCAGCAGTGCGTGGGTGTTGTTCTGTGCAATCGTGCTGTTGGCTTTGAGCTGGTCGTTTAAGGCAGCACTTAGCGCAGACCAGTCGTAGGTCAGATCATCATGAGCCAGCGAGTATTTGGTCTTGCCATTAGCGACAGGATCGCGGTAGATCGCAACGCCAGCTGAGTCGGGACCGCGGCTGGTCATTTCAATCAGCATGGGTTTGAACAGCTCCCCCAACTTTGAATACAAGTCAGGGTTCTTGAGGTAGAGCCCGGCAATTCCACACATGGCGCGGCACGATCCAGTCAACGGCAGTAGTCCGACGTTACCACCGGCAGCTTTTCGTTTCAACACAGGAATTTCATTTTCCTTTCAGGAATATTCCATGTAAGGTGGTCGCGGTAGGAAGTTCTTCCACCACTACAAGAGGAATACACCACCATGAGCGTAAAACCGCTAACCTTCACTCCTCGAATCATCAGCGGCGCAGTCGCAGCGATGGTCCTGAGTTCAATGTCTGTATCACACGCTGCCGACAGCACTGACCCGATCATCATTCCCATACACAACTGGAATAGCCAGATTGTGATGAGCAATGTGGTCGGGCAAATGCTGGAGACCATGGGTGCCAATGTCGAATACGTATCCACCGACAGCCAGGCCGTTTATGAAGCCGTACGCAACGGTGACGTCACGATGGAACTGGAAGTCTGGGAGGGCGCCTTCGGTGCCTCTTTCGATGCCGCCATGGAGAAAGGCGGAATCGTCGATGCGGGTGATCACAATGCGGTCACGCGTGAAGACTGGTGGTATCCGGATTATGTTGCTGAGTTGTGCCCGGGTCTGCCGGACTGGGAAGCTCTGAATGCTTGCTCTGCGAAGTTCGCAACACCTGAGACAGGCGATTCAGGACGTTTTCTCGGTGGTCCGGTGGACTGGCTAAAACACGATCAGGAGCGTGTAGACGCACTGGGCATGGATTTCAAAGTCGTGAACGCTGGTTCTGCCAGCGCTTTGTGGGCTGAACTGGCTGCTGCCAAGAAACGCGGTGAGCCTATCGTGTTGTTCAACTGGACACCTAACTTCATCGAAGCGGTCTATCCGGGTGCATTCATCGAGTTTCCGGAGTATCAGCCTGGTTGTAACGAGGACCCGTCACTTGGGCCTAATCCTGATGCCACTTATGATTGTGCCAACCCACCGAATGGTTATTTGAAGAAGGCTGCGTGGGATGGTATGGAAGAGAAATGGCCAGCAGCGTTTGCGGCGCTGACACAAATCTCTTTCACCAATCCGCAAATTGCAGAGATGGCCAAGCTTGTCGATGTGGATGAATATGAGCCTGAAGAGGCAGCTTCTGTCTGGCTGGAAGCCAATGAGGACGTATGGAAGAGCTGGGTACAGTAGCGTTCTCTATTGAGAGGCTTGGCGCTCTAACGTAGTACGGCAGGGAGCGCTTGCGAATTTTGATGAAGTGGCCTGACTTGAAGGTCCGTCACTCCCATGAAAGCGGGGTTCTATGGTTTGATATCCATGGACTCCCGCTTTCGTGGCAACGACTCCTCACGTAAGTTAGTGCCCATTGTGCTCAGTCGGCGCCGTTAACCATCGAAACCGCAGGCATTTTTCATGACGATACGAGAACGTCTATCCGGTCAGTTTCCAGCTGTTCCATAACCGCGCCGATAAGGGTGTCGTACGGCAGATGGTTGTGCCAGACTCGTTATCGGACTTGATACCTACGCCTGCCACTGCCTATGAATTCGTCTAAACCACTTATCAGTTGTCGTGGCTTGTGGAAGTTGTTTGGTGATTCGCCTGAGCGCTATCTTGAGTCCAGGCTTGCCGGCGAGGGAGAGATACCCGGCTTCGATGCATTGCAGGCCGATGGCTATATTCCGGCGGTACGTGATGTATCGCTCGATATAGCTACCGGTGAAATGCTGGTTATCATGGGCTTGTCCGGATCGGGCAAATCGACACTGGTTCGCTGTCTGAGTCGGCTTATTGAATCAACAGCCGGTTCCATCAATATAGACGGGCAAGATATCCGTGCGCTTGATGAGAAGGGCCTTATCGAGCTGCGACGCAGCAAGATGGGTATGGTTTTTCAAAACTTTGCCCTGCTACCCAATCGAACTGTCCTGGACAACGTGATCTACCCGCTGCAGATGCGGGGTCAGGATAAGCATACGCGTCGTGCTCGCGCACTTGAAGTCATCAAGCTTGTCGGGCTGGAAGGGCGTGAAGACTACTTTCCGCGTGAATTGTCAGGTGGGCAACAGCAGCGAGTCGGTATTGCCCGAAGCCTCGCCATCGAGCCTGATATCTGGTTTCTAGACGAGCCATTCTCGGCACTTGATCCGTTGATCCGCCGTGAAATGCAGGATGAATTCCTGCGCCTGCAAGCGCTGCTGGGAAAGACTATCGTCTTTATAACGCATGATTTTGATGAAGCACTACGCCTGGCAGATCGCATCGCTATTATGAAAGATGGTGTGGTCGAGCAGGTGGATACGCCAGACAGAATCGTCTTGCAACCCGCAACACCTTATGTTGCCAGATTCACTGAAGACATTGAACGAGCGCGAGTTGTGCATGCCGGTTTTCTCAGTGAAGCGATTACTGGAGACATTCCACAGGGAGAGGCATTGCCGGCATCGAGCACCATTCACTCACTAGCCCGCAGGCTGGTCGACGACACGCGATCCGTCTATCCAATAGTTGATAGCGATGGCAATGTGACCGGACAACTGGATCGCAACGCCGCACTGGATGTGTTGCTGGGAAAGAGCAACACGGCGGCCGACAACTCGTGAGTAGCGAGAGTGTCATTGAGGCTGCCTCGCAGCGCAACAATGCATTCGGGAATCGCAGTCGACAACAACTGGGCTCCTTACTGGTCGCAACAGCCATTGGCCTTGTATTGTTCAAGCCCTGGTTGCCGGATTTTATGTTACGACTGCCAGCATTGCTGGTGTTACCGTTTGCTGATGCCATTAATGCGCTGTTCCTGTTCATCAAGGATGATCTGGGTTTCATACACTTGACACGTGCTATTGCAGGCGGCGTTGAATCAGTGCTCGACGTCACCGCCAACCTGCTTTATGGAAAAAGACGCTGGCCCGATATCGGTCCTATTCCGTGGACGACCATTGCCGTGACTGCCGGTTGCATCGGCTATGCGTTGGGAGGATGGCGTATGGCGTTGCTCGGTGCCGGTACATTTATCTGGGCAGCATTACTGGGGCAGTGGAAGTGGACCATGGAGACGATGTCGGTGATTGTTGTTGCCGTGCCAGCAGCTGTATTTATTGGCTTGTTGCTGGGTATAGCATCCTGGCGTAGCAAAACAGTGGAACGGTTTATCCATCCTCTCCTGAATATCGCCCAGTCCCTGCCGCATTTTGCCTACATGATTCCGGTCGTGGTGTTTATTGGTGTCGGGCCGAAATCGGGCGCTATTGTAACCATCATCTTTGCGGTTCCACCCATGGTGCGCATGACCTTACTGGGTTTGCGCAAAGTGCCTGATGAGGTGATCGAGAGTGGTCAGATGTGTGGATCGACCCGGTGGCAATTACTTCGCTATGCACGCATACCCACTGCAAGAACAGAAATTCTGGTTGGAGTGAATCAGGTCATCATGCAATCGCTAGCCATGGTGGTACTGGCTAGTTTTATCGGCATGCCGGGTCTTGGACAGAAACTTCTGCAACTGTTGCAATCCCTGAAAATAGGGCGTTCTATCGAGATTGGTATCACTATTGTGTTGCTGGCTATCATGCTCGACCGGTTTTCAAAAGCCTGGGCGCATAAACAGCCAGAGCATCATGAGCGGGATACGCCGTGGTGGCAACAACACCGCGTAAAGCTTGTCTGGTTGCTGCTGGTTGTGGCAACGCTATTGTTGTCTGCGGTATTCCCGCTGGCTGCAGAGATAGGCCGGCGTCAGGCATTTACGTTATCCAAAGAGTTCGATGCCATTGTGGATACGGCGTTAACCTTTGTCGATCCGGTCACCCTCGCCATTCGCGCCTTTCTGATCACCAGTGTATTGATACCCCTGCGTGATGCGTACTTGTGGTTGCCATTCAGTGCTGTTGTCGTATTGTTTACTGGCATCGGCTGGCGTATCGGTGGTCGCCGCAGTGCGTTGATCTGTTTTGTGTATATCATTCTGATAGCGATGAGTGGCTGGTGGGACAGGGCCATGATTACCGCCTATATGGTCAGTGCTGCCGTTTTTGTATCGGCCTGTATCGGATTGCCCCTGGGAATCTGGGCATCGCGTAAATCTGCACGTGCAGAACGAGTACTGCTTGCCTGCGACACCATGCAAACCTTCCCCAGTTTTATCTACCTGATTCCAGTGATCATGTTGTTCGGGGTAAACGATGTAGCAGCAATCTCGGCTGTGGTCGTGTTTGGCTGCGTACCCATGACGCGTTACACCATCGAGGGTTTGCGGGGTGTGCCCGAGAACTTACTGGAGGCCTCAGACATGTCAGGTGCCAGTCACTGGCAGAAACTGCGCACCGTTTCATTCCCCATGGCAGTGCCGACCATCATGGTTGGGCTCAACCAGACAGTCATGTTCTCGTTGTTCATGGTGATCATTGCCGCGTTTATTGGCACTCAGGATCTGGGGCAGGAGATGCAGCGCGCACTGTCTTCTACTGATGTTGGCAAGGGTCTGGTATTAGGGCTTTGCGTAGCCTTCATGGGCTTGATGATCGATCACTTGATAACGCGCTGGGGTAGCGAACGGCAGCGTCTGCTGGGAGTTGGTGAATGAGTGCAGTCATTAAACGTTCGTATCTTGAACCGTTTTCACGCAGTGGTGTGAGTACGCCGGGTATTCCGGTGTTGCCTGACAACGTTGAACGTCACACGATTCCCGGCGGTGGCTCCAGAGCGTTGGAGGTAGAGGCGGGGGATATTGTCAACGTGCTTGATGTGTCAGGCTTGCAGTGTGTAGAGCTGGTTCATTTTACACCTGATGGAAAATCCGATGCTGGCAGGCTTGGGCGGCAGGGCAGTGGAGCTGCCAATGGCGTATACAGTACATTGATTGAAGGCGGGTCTTCGGGCGAGCGCGTCCTGCGTTTGCTGGAGTCGTCTGGTTTTTCACTGGCCGATGCCGACTGTGTTCAATTGTTTGAGGGTGATTCTGTAGCCGGTGAGCTTCGCAGCGTTACCGTAGCAGCCGGTGGCTTGCTGTGTGTGGCAGCACCGGGTGGCCCGATGATGCCGGATGCGCAGAATGCCCCTACCGATGTTCTACTGTTTATAGAGCGCGCGAAGCCAAGAGATGCTGCTGATAAACGACAGCCGCCAGCGCCACTGGCTGACCCGGTACTAGATGAGAACATTCAGCCAGGCAATGCCACGGCTTTTGATGTCAAAGCAGGCCAGTACATACAGATACTCGATGTTCAGGGACGTGAATGTTCAGACTTTCAGGCGTTTTCTGCACGTGCACTGGACAAAGGGCTTGAACGCGATATTGATCCGACAACAACGCGCTCACTCGGCGGCTCCCTGTATCCTGCGCCGGGTATTTATTCAAAGTATTTCAGTAGTGATCACGAAGCACTGGTAGAGATTGTGCAAGATACCTGCGGCAGACATGACACGTTTGGTCTTGCCTGTACGGCTCGCTACTACGAAGATCTTGGCTATCCCGGTCACGTCAATTGCAGTGACAACATGAATCACCAGTTGGCGAACTTCAATATTCGGCCCAGAGGTGGCTGGCCCGCCATCAACTTCTTTTTCAACACACTGCTCGATGACAGCAATGCCATCCTGATGGACGACCCCTGGTCGCGCCCGGGTGATTATGTGCTGCTGCGGGCATTGTCTGATCTGGTGTGTATCGCAACAGCTTGCCCGTGTGATGTTGATCCAGCCAATGGCTGGAATCCGACCGATATACAGACACGCGTTTACGACAACAAAGAATTCTTCAAACGATCAATCGGCTTTAGAAAAACACCGGAGGCAGACGTGGAACAAACGAAAGAGACGGGTTTCCATGCCTGCTTTGCAGAGCACACTCGAGACTTTATGGAATACAACGGCTACTGGCTAGCCAACACCATGACACAGCACGGCACCATTGCTGAGTACTGGGCGTGTCGCGAAAAGGCGGCCATCATGGATTTATCGCCACTCAGAAAGTATGAGGTAACAGGGCCGGATGCAGAAGCGTTGCTGCAGATGGGCGTTACACGCAACATCAAGAAACTGGCTGTTGGTCAAGTAGTCTATACCGCCATGTGTTTCGAGCATGGTGGCATGGTAGACGACGGTACCGTCTTTCGTCTGGATGAAAATAATTTCCGCTGGATCGGTGGTAACGATGATAGTGGGTTTGCGCTACGTGAGCTGGCGCAGAAGCATAAACTCAATGCGTGGGTGCGTAGCAGTACCGATCAGTTGTGCAACGTTGCTGTGCAAGGACCGCTGTCCAGAGAGATACTTGCCGATGTCATCTGGACAGCCCCGACACAACCTACGGTTGATGAGCTTGGCTGGTTCCGTTTTGCTGTGGGCCGAATTGGTGATTTTCATGGCGCCTCGGTTGTTGTCAGCCGTACTGGGTATTCGGGTGAGCTGGGTTATGAAGTGTTCTGCCATCCCAAAGATGCGCGTGTCGTGTTTGATGCAATCTGGAGCTCAGGTGAACCTCGTGGCATGGCGCCATTGGGTTTGGCAGCACTTGACGTGTTGCGTATCGAAAGTGGCTTGATATTCGCCGGTTATGAATTCAGTGACAGGACCGATCCCTTTGAAGCGGGTATCGGATTCACGGTGCCGTTGAAATCCAAGGAGGATGATTTCGTGGGTCGCGCTGTTCTTGAGCAACGTAAGCTCAACCCCCAACGCATGCTGGTAGGGCTTGAGCTGGAAGGCGGCGTTGTACCAGCCTCGGGAGACTGTGTTCGTATTGGTCGCGCTCAGGTGGGTGACATTACCTCCGCTGTAAAGTCTCCCATACTGGGCAAGAATATCGCTCTTGCCCGTCTGGATATGGCGCATGCCGCGGTGGGTACATCGGTTGAAGTTGGGCAGCTGGATGGTTTGCAAAAGCGACTGGCAGCCACCGTTGTGGCGTTTCCGCACTTTGATCCGGGTAAAGAGAGGGTCAAGGGAAATTATTCGTGATCTGGTGATACAGGTACAAAAAAAGCCGTGCTCGCTACTTCCCTTTGATTACCTAACGTTGATTACCCAACGTTGCGTTTCAAGCTTCCATCACCACTCAGCCCAAGCCGCTTGTCGTCATGAAACGCCAGCGCCAACAACAGCTCTCTAACACCCGCATAGTCCTGATTCTCAGCCAGAAGCTGCAACTCGTTGAGTAGTAGTCGTAAGGAATCCCAGTCAATCCACTGTTCATTTGCCGCAGAGATTTTCGCTACCTCTGTAGGTTGACAGGTATCTGTAATGAAGAGTTCCTCGTAGAGCTTCTCGCCAGGTCGTAAGCCTTCAATCACTATTTCTATGTCTTGAGGATCTTCGGAATGCTGTCGAAGTCTTTTGCCGTAGAGTCGTACCATGGTTTCGGCAAGCTCTCTGATCAATACCGGTTCCCCCATATCCAGTACAAAAACCTCTCCGCCAGTCGCTATGGCACTGGCCTGCAGTACTAGTTGTGAGGCTTCAGGTATGGTCATGAAATACCGGGTAACGTCTGGGTGGGTCAGTGTAAGAGGACCACCTTCCATAATCTGTCTCTTGAATTTTGGTACAACAGAGCCAGATGATCCAAGGACATTGCCGAACCTGACCATTGATATGCGGGTGGTGCTTTGTCGTGCAGCATGTGCTTGCAAAATGAGTTCTGCTACCCGTTTACTAGCCCCCATTGCGTTGGTAGGTCGTACCGCTTTATCAGTGGATATCAACACAAAATCTGCTACACCAGACGCGATGGAAAGCTCCAGCATGTTTTTCGTACCTAGAACATTGACTTCCACACCCTGGTCTGGCTGTGCCTCTACAATAGGGACGTGTTTATAAGCGGCGGCATGAAATACTGTATCAATTGTATTATTTGCAAGCATGTTTTGTATTCTGGGCCTATCAAGCACCGAGAGCAGCTGGGGCTTGAATGTGGGTATTACAGTTTCCACGCTGCCAGTCGCATCAGTGTGATCATTGCTGACGTTTGCGACTAGCTCTTCACTGATGTGGTACAAGTTGGCCTCACAGTTGTCGACAACAATCAGCTGTTTCGGTGAGAGCTTCATCACTTGTCGGCACAATTCCGAGCCTATCGAGCCGCCGCCTCCTGTCACCAGTACTGTTTTTCCTGTCACTCTACGCCCCATCAAGTCAATATTGGCAGCTACCTCAGAACGACCCAGTATGTCCACAATAGAGACATCACGTATCTCTTCGGCGCGTGCAGTGCCGTCTATCAGTTTCTCAACACTTGGCATGGTGAGCACCTTCATACCCAGCCTGTTTAACTGTTGGATCTTACGATGGTATTCGGCGCTGGACAGACTTGGGATGGCTAGTATTACCTTCGACACATCTTCACGCTTGAGCCTTGCGCGCAGCTGCTCATCACTACCACCTATGATGGGTAGGCCAAATAACGTGGTATTAACCAGCGTTTCATCGTCATCGATGAAGCTCACCATATGATACTTGCTGTCCGTGCTCAATAAGTTGACTAATTTCTGACCTGCAGCGCCAGCGCCGAAAATTGCGATAGGCTCGCCCCTGCGTCCAACGTCAAACAGCCATTTCCATATTACGCGTATGCCTACCGTGCTGACCACGAGTAACAGGGCATAGATCACAATAAGGGAGCGGGGATTGATGCGATCAGGCGGCATTAGTAGCACGCATGTTTCCAGCAGCACCATTGACACAAGACAGCCTTTGAACAATTGCTTGAATAGCCGCAAGTTGGTCGAGCGTATTACCCATCGATATACGCCCAGGCTAGCAAAGCCGACAACCGTACCAATAGCGAGCACCAGAAACAAAGACCAAGTGCTTCTGAAGTCTGAGAACGGTTGTCCGAGCCTTAGCGAATAGGCAGCCCAGAGAGATACGGTGGCCAACGAGTAGTCTACCGCCATACCCACTATCTGTTTTCTACCACGACCGGTCTGTGCAAGATTGGTTATAGCTTTGTTACACGTCGAGGTATATCCGTGAAAGCGGTTGCCTGATAGCTGCATTTTTCGATTTGTGAGTTCGTACTGCTTTTTACCTGGTCTGCTGTAATTGGATTAACCCTGAAATACCCTTTGATACAGATTGGATTTACAAGTAACAGCAAGCGTTCTCTGTATATCGACTGCTGTGCGGAAGGCTGGAGTTATTCGCCATTCACAGAAGAATACGCATGCGGTATGAAGGGTGCGAAAACCTCTGCCCTGGTTGATGCCTTCTCGTAGTTGCCACTACTCGCGCACAAATGTCGAAGAGGCCCACAGCGAATGCCAGAATGCGCCGGTTTCCAGCATTTGCTGAGGTTTGGTGTTTTTGACCACAACAGCATTGACCAGATACTGACCTGCACGATCAACTGGAAAGCTGACAATGCCTTCTGCGTCTGTTCTGTATATCGTTGCTGATGTTTCAGTTGAAGCGGTACTGTTCGACGTAGGCTTATGGAAAACATAAACCTGAGTATCGGGTTGTGGTTGCTGCATTTTTGACAGCATGAACTGCATGTTCTGGTTTTCCTCAAGTTGATAAGGGTTGGTCAAGGCAATCAGCTCAAGCTCGAGCTCAAACGACTTATCGTTACCGCCGGCACTGCCTACACCAAACAATGACTTTGCAAAGCGTGTGTACACTTCGGCAATGTTGGTCGTGGGAAGTGCTCTTGCCGAGTGTTCCTCAAGAATCCAGCGGACATCTTCCCGGGTAGCAAATTCTTCGAACTTGGCAAAGTTGTCATAGGACAATACCGTGTCGGTGGACTCATACACAGCAACGTACAACGCCTCTTTGTCAGCCGGTTCGTGCAGGGCGGGCGAATCCCCTAGGCGGCTTTCAACGTTGCGTGTTATTGATTGATCGTACAATACAAATTGACGAAATTTCTGAGGAATGAACAGCATCTCAGAGCCTTGAAAGTTCTCGCCATTGCGCAATGAGGCAACAATACTGGTACCTGCATCGATAGTGACATCGTCAGACTCGATCCAGAACTCATGGGCGTGCACCTGATAGGCGGGCATCAGACTCATGATCAATACTGGTAGCCAGATTAATGACGCACTGGCGCGCAGGCATCGACAAACGCTCTGATCAGGAGTATTCGCATGAGGTGTGGTACGAAAGAATATTGAAAGAGTCACGAATCGACACATACTGTTAGTTACTTAGTGTAGGCATACGGACGAAGAGCGAGTACAGTTGCAGCCGCTAGTTGAAATAAAACGCACCCAGCACCGTATTCAGCGGTGTGCCAGAGCATCTGACATGGCTATTCCAGACGATTACAAGTCGGTAGAGAGCGACAATCCTGTGAAAGGCACAGATGCTGAGCAAGACAGTAGCAGCGTAGATCAGATAGAGGACACCGCGTCCTATAACATAGCGTGGTCAAAAACCCTGATTCAGACGCTGGAGCAGACGACTAAGAAATCAGCAGTCCTCATGCACCGGGTACGGTCGTTCCATGAGACGCGTAAAATGCTGGATGTGTCGAAAAAGATGAGTGAAAACTCAAGCGCCCAGGTCAACCGAGCTCGTTCGGTACGTTCAATCAAAAAAGAGTAGCCTGCTAGCCGCTGTCTGCCAGACCCTTGCAGGATTCGCGATTAGCGTAGGGGCTTGTTTTAGCCTCTGTACAATCATCTGCACGGGTTGGCTATAGCGCCTTGACGTATATCCCGAAACAGTATGCGTGCATTTGTTACCGAGGCGGTAGCTTGCTGACATACCAGCGGATGCCTGCATTGATTGACACCTCCTGCTGGAATTCTGCCACCGCATAGAAGCGCAATCTGCCTAGCGGATAAACGATTCCCGTGGCAATGTAACCTTCCATTGTGGAGTCCTGTTCACCCAGAGCGGGCTCCGTTTGCTGATCGACCAGCACTTCCTGTCTGGTACGGGAGGAGGCTATGCCGAAGGCAAGATAACCATTCAGACCATTTTCGTGAATAGGCTTTAGCGGACTGAACAGCACCCTGGCAGACACGTTGCGCCTTTCGGTGTCAACGGTGGCCTGTCGCCCTCTCACTGAAAGCAAGCTCTCCACAGAGTTTTCTTCGCGGGTATAGCCCAGACGTAAGGTAGTTGAAAAGCCGCTCCAGTCTGGCAAGCCTGTAAAGTACAAGCCGATCCCTTCAGTGCTACCGCTGTAATCAACATCTGAGGTGATAGCCAGGCCAGAGACTTCACCTTGGGTACCCGAGCCCTCCGCGTAGACGACCAGATGCTTGAACATTTTGGGCAGTGTGACTCTCAGGCCACCTAGTTGAGCATCACCTTGCACCCTGCCAGCAATATCGAGCGTTAGTCCGGAGAACTGCGCATAATCGTGTGCGTGCCCATCAGTCAGGCTGAGCGCATCAGCCTGGCTGGCAGTTGAAATCATGCCTGAAATCAGTAAAAGTACCCTGGATACGGACCTAAATCTGGGTAATATTGATGACCACTGGTTGAACAAACATTTTGGCACGATGTGTTGCATGTCAGTATTCCGATTCAGTCAATGACACAAATGCCACCGACGGGCATAACGGGAAGCATGGGAATATGCAGAATAGACTCAGAGGTAATAGTATAGAGTTGCACAGAATTTCTGCTCTGGCACTCGCATTGAGTGCGCTGCTGGCCGGTTCACTGTATTACGTATTGTTTCGCCAGCATTCCCCGCTAGCCGGTGCGGTGAGCGTACCGCTGGCGAGTGGCTGGTTGCCATGGGCTCAGGCTGGCACCGCCATAGCATGGCTGCCCTCCTTTACCCATGCCTTTGCGTCACTGTTGTGCCTCCATGCGCTGTTGAAAGGCCACAAAAAATCACGCTGGATCTGGCGTGCTGTCATAGTTTCGTTGTTTTTTACTGTTGAACTGACTCTGGGCATAGTTGACAGTCTGGATATTCTTGCCATCGTTTCAGGCATTGCTCTAGCGGAGGTTATAGCCTGGAAATTGAGGCTGTATGAAGTGTCCGGCGCAACGGAGCAGCAGCGACCTATTGAGGCCGTGTGTCGAGGTGCCAACAAGCTGGTCGGCTGTTCGGTAGTGACTGTGTCAGCCTTGCTGGCGGCAGGCTCCTATCCCGCTGCCTATTACAATGAGTGTGCTTTTTTTGACAATGGTGGCTTCTGCAGCGAATACAAACGATCTGCGGCACCGGTGTATATGAGTTACAAGGAGTTACGTGAGTCGGTGCGAGTCGAAGCCGCCAGAGCGCCGGATCAGCTGGGCCGTGTTTACCTGTACCAGAATTATGTGTTTCTAAATGAGCGCAATCAGGGTATTCACATCATTGATAACAGTGAACCCACTAGCCCGGTGAATCTGGGTTTCATACGTATTCCGGGCAACACTGAAATTGCCATACGTGACAACTATCTGTATGCCGACAGTTACGTGGACCTGATCACGCTGGACTTGAATGATCCATCCCGCATTCAGGAGATCAACAGGCAAGAAGATATCTTCCCTTACGATGGCTTACAGAATATTCCCTACAACGTTAGCCTGAGTCGCGCTGATATAGACCCACTACGTGGGGTTATCGTGTCTTACCAACTAACGGAGTATTGAGCATGAACTGTAAATTTGCCGTTATGGCTGTTGCATTAATCATGGTCACAGCCTGTAACGAGAGTGGAACAGGTAGTGCTTCAGATGGAAGCCGTGTTACGGGTACAGCTGGTTCAACCGCGCGCATGGTGATATCAGGAGACTATCTCTATGCCATTGCTGGTAGTAGCGTTCAGCTGTTAACGATCACCGATCCCGGAACACCGTTGCCGTTTACTCAGGTGGAGATTGACTGGGATATACAGACATTATTTCCGTACGGTGACTTCCTGCTGGTGGGTGCTGCTGATGGTGTACATATTTTAGATAATACAACTCCTGCTGCTCCTGAGTATGTCGGGGACTTTCAACATGCTACAGCGGTTGATCCGGTTGTGGCACAGAATGATATTGCCTATGTCACCCTCCGGCGTGATACCAGCCAGCCAGGGCAGGGTATTGCCAATCAGATGAATATTGTCGACATCAGTGATGTCACACAGCCGGTGCTGATCGATACCTTGTCCATGCAGGCGCCAGAAGGGCTATCAGTACGAAATGATCGACTATACGTCTGTGATGGTATCGCCGGACTGAAAACCTTCGATATATCAGATCCGATCGTACCTGTTATAGATAACATCGTACCGGGTGTGGCCTGCAGTGATGTCATCGCAACTGACAATCAGCTATACGTCATTGATGATCTTGGTTTGTCTCAATATGACACCACAACAGGCAAGCCATTGTTAATGAGCACGATAGAAACAGAACCTGTTATTTATGTTGTTGAGCGTTGATGGGCACGTTGTTGCAGACCCAGATCAATACAGACCGCCACTATGATGATGGCGCCGCCCAGCAAAGCAATGGGCTTCAAGTCGGTACCAATCAGCAAGCCTGCTGAAACGGTGGCAACGATAATCTCCGTCATGGTCAACAAGGCAGCGGTGGGTGCTGGTATCCGTCGTGCGCCCCATACCTGACCTAACATGGCCGGGTATAGAATAACCAGACCGAATACCAGCGCGTACGGTATTGCATCAAGTAGCGTCCGGCTGTCCGGCATCCAGAAAGTGTGTGGCGCATCGGTACTGATCCATTGAACCAGTATTGCGCCAATAACAGACATGACAAGCCCTGCGCCAAGCGTGGTACAGGTTGTAAAAAACGGCGGTGTGTTTTCGCGACCCCGTAGAAGTGACAGGCTGACACCCCAGCATAAACCTGCCGCAATGGCACACCAGTCACCTGCATTCTCTGGCAAAGGTAGATTGGTACCACCGCCGAGTAGCAACCACACACCTGTGAGTGCGGCAGCGATTACAAACATTTGTGCGCGGCGTACCGGTTCACCGTAAATGATGCGTGCTGCCAGAGTAGTCCACAGCGGCAACAGGTAAAACAGAAAAATAACGCGCACTACGTCTGAATGCAGAATCGCTATAAAGTATAGAACCGTAGCGAGACCCAGAGCACAACCGACGTACCAACAGTCGATATTTCGGTATTGACACAGTTGTTTATTCCAGTAGCAGACAGCGATTGCCGCTATTAACGCAGCGAACAGAACGATCGCTACAGCCCACAGGCCAGTGACTCCAGAGGCATCCAGAAACCTGAGTGGTATCCAGAATAATCCCCATACGGCTGAGCCTGTAGCAACCGCCCAGGCACCCGCCTTGTCGGTCTTTGTGTATGCTAATTGCGTTGTATGTGACATAAGGGAATTGTATTCCCAATTGTGACTTTAATTTAACAAAATCAACAGAGGAATATAGTCATGGATTTAATGAAAATGGGTAAGGACTTGTTAGGTGACAAGCTGGGTGATTCTGGCGTCATGGATGCATTGTCTGGACTGACAGGTGGCGAAGGTTTTGACATTGGTGCAATCACAGAAAAACTCAAGGCAGGTGGTCTGGGTGACAAGCTTGAGTCGTGGATGGGTGATGGCGAAAACGCAGCTGTTTCTGGTGAAGAACTCACTAGCGCTCTGGGCGACGCCGAAATGGGCGAAGTGGCATCCAAGCTGGGTGTAGAGAAAGAAGCTGCGGCAGAAAAGTTGTCGGAACTCATGCCATCGTTAGTTGACAAGATGAGCTCAGGCGGCAGCTTGCTTGATTCCGTGACCGGTGGTGGCAATCCACTCGACATGGCAAAGAACCTGTTTAACAAGTAGTTTTGTTTAATCGATCAGCTCGTTAGAGGATGGGGTGGCGTAAATGAACCGGTTCCACGGTGAGATTGCGTGACTCCGCCCTTTTGATTTAATACTGTCTTTGTTGCGTGACTCTGCCAGTTTGTATTCACACTGTCTTTAAAATAATTGTCAGTGTAATGGTAGTGCGTTACATCGTCATCCCCGCCTGCGCGGAAATGAAGGAGCTGCCACTATAGAACTCTATGCAGTGCCATTCACCGTCAGTGTTTTTCGATTCTGTGACTTTTACCGTAAGCGTATTGTCAATACGGCGCTTCAACTGCACCGTCAATCAAGTTCAGTGACGGTGTTTCCCGCAACAGTTGTTGGCTATAAGCTGCTTGAGGTGATGTAAAGAACACCTCACTGTCAGCGCTTTCAACTTGTTGGCCGTGTCTTAGCACGGTGACACTATCTGCCATCTGTCTTACCACGGCCAGGTTGTGGCTGATGAACAGAATGGTCAGGCCCAGATTACTTTGCAGATCCTTCAGCAAGTTCAGTATCTGCGCCTGTATGGATACATCCAGTGCCGAAGTGGGCTCATCACAGATCAGAAAGTCAGGCCGTGCCATTAAAGCACGTGCTACTGCAATACGCTGGCGTTGCCCTCCTGAAAATTGATGGGGGTACTTGAGCATGGCGCGCTGAGGCATCTCTACCAGCTCGAGTACCGATGCCACAAGACGTCTTGATTCCGCACCTTTCTCAGCAAGTCCATAGAATCTGAGCGGTTCTGTGAGTATGGCTTCTACGGTGCGTCGATTGTTCAGAGAAGAATAGGGGTCCTGAAAAACCATCTGGATGCGACGTCTTGCCGGATGCTGACGAGAACGAGTAGAGCCATCCGGGAGTTCTTTGCCGTCGAATACCATGCTACCTGATGAGGCAGATACCAGCCCGACGATGGCTTTGGCCAGCGTGGATTTACCGCTGCCACTTTCACCAACTACCCCGAGAACTTCACCTTCGTGCACCCTGATGTTGATGCCATCCAGCGCACGAAACCCTGGTTTTTTTGATAGCCAGCCATTATGAGCACCGAAGGTGACGCTCAGATCTTTGACCTCTAGTAAAACGGGCCTGTCCGTGGGGTCCGTGTGTAATCGTGCGTCTGTTTTTTCAGGAGCCAGTTCCCCGGGCGCCCGGCTTGTGCCCATCAGCCAGATGGATGCCGCGTCTGCGGTAGCTCCGTCAACTTGCCAGGGTAAGTCCTTATCATTATCGATAATTTCTTCAGTGGGCTCTATCCCTATAAACCGCGACAGCTTTTTATCCAGCCTTGGTACAGCTGCCATCAAGGCCTGGGTATAGCTCTCTTCAGGTTTGCCTAGTACGGTACGAGTAGGGCCACTCTCAACGACACAACCTTGTTTCAATACAGTGACGTTATCTGTAATCTCGGCAATCACGCCGATATCGTGCGTAATGATAATGAAGCCGACGTTGCGTTGCTGTGCCAGTTCGCGAATCAGTTCAAGGATCTGTTTTTGTACGGACACATCTAGCGCTGTAGTGGGTTCATCAGCAATGATCAACTCAGGATCTGTGCATAACGCTAGAGCGATAACTACGCGTTGTCGCATGCCGCCTGAAAATTGATGGGGATACTCATCGATGCGCTTGGCCGCTTCTGCAATACCGGTTTCTTCAAGTAACGCTATGGCACGTATACGGGCATCCTTGTCACCCATGACTTGATGTTGTTGAATGGTCTCGACCAGTTGATCAGCAATACTGAGCAACGGGTTCAATGAGGTTTGCGGGTCCTGAAAAATCATGCTGATCCGCGCGCCACGTATCCGGTGGTATTCAGCCTCACTCAGGGAGGTGAGTTCTTCACCCAGCAGCTTGATAGTTCCCTGAGTGATGTGGGCAGGGAATTCCAGCAAGCCCATGATGGCCGAGCCTATCGTGGACTTGCCTGCTCCAGACTCTCCCACAAGGCCATGAATCTCTCCAGCTTGCAGCTGCAGATTAATGTCGTTTACGGCTGTAAAGGTGCCAAATCGGCTCGGAATCTGAACCGTGAGCCCACGCACATCGAGCACTGTATTCGTGAGCATGATCAGCGTAGCTTCGGGTTAAGTGCATCACGCAGAAAATCACCCAGCATGTTGACCGAGACAATCAACAAGACCAGTGTCAGACTGGGAAACGCCACTATCCACCATTCTCCTGAAAACAGATACTCAGTACCGATACGTATCAAGGTGCCCAGCGATGGCTGGTTGGCTGGCACTCCTACACCGAGAAATGACAATGTCGCCTCCAGCAGTATGGCTACGGCCAGATCAACTGTCAGAATTACCATGATAGGGCCCATGATGTTGGGCAGGATCTGAACCAGCATGATACGGGCTGGATGCATCCCCATGATTTCTGTGGCCTGAACATATTCCTTGTTCTTTTCAACGAAGGTCGATGCTCTGGCCGTGCGTGCAAAGTTCACCCACAACGACAAACCGATAGCGATGGTCAGTACCACGATCATGAGATCATCATGACGTTGCTGAGGTAATAGTCCACGCGCCACACCATCGATCAGCAAGGCGGTGAGTATGGCCGGCAGACTAAGCTGGACATCGGCTATACGCATAACGACAGCGTCGAATCGCCCACCCAGATATCCAGCCATCAAGCCAACGCTGACACCTAGAATACTGGCAAAGGCAATTGACATGATACCAACTGTTAGTGACAGTCTGGCACCGTAAAGAATGGCTGAAAGCAGATCGCGCCCCTGATCGTCAGTGCCGATGATAAAGCGGCTATCGCCATCATCCGCCCAGCTCGGAGGTATCAGAGAGTCAAGCAATTCATAGCTGGTCAGATCATACGGGTCGGTGGGTGCAATGAAGTTGGCCAGTGAGGCACTGCCAATCATCACGACAGCAATCAGTGTTGCCAGCTGAGCGAGCCGATTGTGAAGAAAAAGATAGAGTAGTTCGTTCTCGATGGCCAGGCGGCGTAGATTGCTGATCATCAGTGTGCGGACCGGTTGCGTACACGAGGATCAATGACGGCATATAACAAGTCGATGATCAGATTGATTAATACGAACATGAGTGCAATCAATACCAGATAAACCGACATGACGGGTATGTCAACGTAGCGTATTGAGTCGAGAAACAACAGCCCCAATCCGGGCCACTGAAAGACAGATTCAGTCACGATGGAAAAGGCAATGACCCCGCCAAATTGCAGGCCAATAATGGTGATGACCGGAACCAGAGTGTTGCGAAAGGCATGATTGAAATGAATGGAGCGCTTATTGATACCGCGTGCCGTGGCAAATTTGATGAAATCACTTTTCATCACATCCTGCATCTCGGAACGCACCAGGCGCATGGTCAGGGTGAGCTGATAGATGCCCAGAGTGAGTGCGGGTAACAACAGCGAGCGCCAGCCATCGATACTCAGAAAATTGGTTTTCCACCAGCCCAGTGCAACAACTTCGCCGCGTCCGAAGGTGGGTAACCAGCCAAGCTGCACACCGAAAATGAAGATCAGAAATATGCCAATGACAAACGTGGGTATGGAGATACCGATGAGTGTCGTAACGAGAATGGAGTTGGCAATAATCCCACCCCGGTGTAAGGCCGTATATATGCCGGCTGGAATGCCCACCAGCAAAGAGATAAGCAGTGACACGATGCCTAGCTCGAGTGTGGCTGGCAATCGACTCAGAATCATTTCGTTGATAGGTTGCCGGGTACGGTAGGAATAGCCGAAATTGCCAGTAGCCAGATTGGTTGCAAATTGCGCAAACTGTGTGGTGATGGGATCGTTAAGTCCCAGCGACTCACGTATTCTTGCCTGATCTTCAAGTGAGGTTTCCTGACCTACCATTTGCGCAACCGGATCACCGACAAAGCGAAACAGAGTGAAGGCAATCAGACTGACCGCCAGCATGACGAAAATGGATTGCAGCAGACGTCTCGCGATATAGGAGAGCACGTGATCTACCAGTATTGCAGTGCGTTGCGGTACATGTTTTCAAGATCGATCAGATTGGATTCTCTGGGCGCGTTGGCAATCGCCCGACCTTGTCTGATGGATGACGCTGCCAACTCGCTGATGTGGCTATCGTTAAAGCCGATGGCTGTCAGGCCATTAGGCATGTGAGTGGCCTTCATGAGTTCGACCATGCGATTGGCCAGCACTTCTCCGGCATCATCGTTGGTGGCACCTTTGATATCGGCATGCAAGCAGGCGGCTCCCTCGAGGTGGCGTTCAGGTGCACCCTCTGCGGTATATCGAAATATGGCCGGTGCATTGACGACCACACTGATACCGTGTGGCACGAAAGGCGATGCGATGGCATATCCGTCGGTAACGATGTCGTGCATAAGATGGGTGACACCGTATGACATGGCGTGAGGCAGGTGCGTACCACTATTGCCAAACGCGATACCGGCCAGGGTGGCTCCCCACATCAGTTGGTCACGCGCCTCGGTATCGGATGCATCATTGACACCTCGTGCCAGATATTTCCCGACGATATCCATGGCTTCTCGCGCAACCATTTCACTGAACGGGTTAGCGCCTTGAATGTACTGGCGAGCATTGGGGTCAACGACCTTGCCTTGTAGTGTATACGCCTTGGCGGTATAGCATTCCAGAGCGTGACAGCACAGATCGAAGCCGGTTGAGGCAACTACGTTGGCTGGCAAGCTATCACAGCACTGAGGATCGACAATGGCCACATCCGGCAACATGTAAGGACTGGCGATAACGAACTTGGTATTGAGTTCGTTGATTCTGAGTACCGAAATGGATGTGCACTCAGAGCCTGTGCCTGAGGTTGTCGGGCAGGCAATGTGCGGCAGCAGTGGCCCGGGTATCGGTTTGCCTTGACCAACGGGTGCTGCAAAGTAGTCGATCACCTTGCCACCATGGCATAACAGCACGAGTGAAGCCTTGGCGGCATCCATGACGGAGCCACCCCCAACTGAAATCACACCGTCTACATTTGCCTGACGCAGAAAGGCGGCCCCACGTTCTACCGATTCATCGTCAGGTTCTACACGAATGTCAGAGAACGTGGCTGTGTCTATACCGGCTTTGGTCAGTGATTTGAGAACTGTGGCGATCAACGGCCCTGATGCAAGCAGTGGATCGGTAAACAGTGCGACGCGTTTGATACCCAGTCTGCAGGCGCGTGCGCCTACTTCGTGCAAGGTGCCACGGCCAACGGTGAGTCTGGGCATGGCAACGGTGAAGGAATCTGTACCGTTTTCGGTGGGGGAATAATACTGACAACCCATGTCCGGCTCCTGTGGCTCATTAAAACTGTGTTTCCACAAGCTTATCGCACAAGAGAGGCACAACCGAAAAAGGCGTCAAGGTATTTTAGTGACCTTGGCGCCTCGTCAATAGCGTGCTGCTTTTTCGATACCCAGCTGCCAGGTGTTTCGGCGACTCACGATCAGTTTGTATCCATCGCCCGTGCTCACGTGCTCGCGTGTCCAGGTATTCCGGCAATCAGCCGGGATAGCGGGTGCATGCGAATGGATTATTGTCAGCTGGTCTTCTTGCTCAGAATGGTCAGACCCTTGAGCAGGTTCAGCGCTTCGAACAGCTGGTAGTCGTCATAGACCAGATTATCTTCGGTTTCCTCACCGTCTTCACCTGTTGTAGCAACATCGGAATTAGCATCGTCAGTGTTGTTGGTCAGTGCGCCGCGAAGGCTGGATTCGGTTAGTGGCGAGAAATTGTTTTCCGCATCCGGGCGAGTCCATGAGCCGGGTTTTGTACTGATATCGGGCTCGATACCCAAGGCTTGAATAGATCGGCCGTTAGGCGTGTAGTAGCGGGAGGTGGTGAGTTTTACGGCGCCCCCTGCTGGCAAATCCTGAATGGTCTGTACTGAACCCTTGCCGAATGTCTTGCTGCCCAGAACCACTGCACGCCCGTGGTCCTGCATGGCTCCGGCGACGATCTCCGACGCTGAAGCCGAGCCACCGTTGACCAGTACAACCAGTGGTGCTCCGTCTAGTATATCGCCGTCGGTGGCGTCGTATCGAAGCTTGGAATCATTCTCGCGACCATCGGTGTAGACGATCATGCCATCGTTAAGAAACGCATCTGATACACCTACAGCACCCGACAGGACACCCCCGGGATTGTTTCGCAGATCTAGCACCATGCCATTGAGTGAGCCGTCCGACTCAGCCTTCATTTTCTTGATGGCCTTGAGCATGTCAGCGGTAGTCTTGGTCTGGAAGTTGGATATTCGCAGGTAGCCATAGCCATCATCGAGCATGCGGTTTCTGACACTGGTGACTTTGATGATATCGCGCTTGATATCGATGGACAGTGGCTTGTCTGCACCTTCACGAATAACCGTCAGAGTCAATATACTACCGGGCTTGCCGCGCATCAGTTTGACCGCATCGTTCAGTGCCAGACCTTTAACAGGCGTATCGTCCAGACGAATGATCAGATCGCCAGCGAGAATACCGGCACGGGCAGCGGGTGTATCGTCGATGGGTGACACGACTTTGACGAAGCCGTCTTCCATGCCCACTTCGATGCCCAGACCGCCGAATTCGCCGGTGGTACCGATACGCAGTTCGTTGAATTCTTCGGTATTAAGATACGCGGAATGTGGATCAAGACCGTTGAGCATGCCACGAATGGCATATTCGAGTAGTTCGTCGTCGGAGACCTCCTCCACGTAGTCGTTCTTGATGCGGGTAAACACATCAGTAAAGGTGCGCATCTGCTCAAGTGGTAACTCATTGGCGCTGCGAGCTCCCATGACGTGTTGTCCCAGTGTCAGGGAACCACCGACAACCGCGCCAAGCAGCACCAGTGAGACTGAGCGTGTAGATACCTTCATTGAAGTCTTACTCCGAATTTTTAATTCATACGTCTGACAGGACATAACCGACTAACTGCGGTGATCATATTCAGCTTAACTGACCCTGAGTCTATACGGTTGCGCACCAAAATCGCCTATTGACTGGCGCTTTGCAAGCCGGAATCCGGGCTCAGCCAGGCTTCCGGGTCTTCAGCCTGAGCGTTGTGACGAATCTCGAAATACACCCCGCTAGAGCTCTGACCACCAGAATCTCCGACAGTTGCAATTGTTGCACCGGACTCCACCCATTGTCCGGTGGGGACTGTGACATCCCGGTTACCGCCGTAAAGACTAGTGTAGTTGTCACCGTGATCAATGATGACCAGATTACCAAAGCCCTGTAGCCAATTACTGTAAACAACCTCACCGTCGGCTACGGCCGTGACTGGCAGACCTTTCCGGGTCTTGATGAAAAGCCCGCTCCAGCGCAGCTTGCCCACCGATTTCACTTCGTTGTAGCGAGCCGTGATAGTGCCTGACACCGGTGCCGGGTAATTACCCTTGCCTGCGGCAAAATAACCTGACTGTGAGCTTTGCAGTGCCTTCAGCTCCTCCATTAGCGTCTGCAGACGGTCCTGATCAGCTCTGAGCTGGGCCACTGTGCGCGTCTTCTCATCCAGACCTGCTTCAACCTCACCCAGACTGAGCTGTGACTGGTTGGCTTCGCTAACGAATCCATCTTTTTGTTTGCTCGCTTTTTTCTTGATATAATTCAGCCAGTTACGGTCCTTCAAGGCCGCTGATCTGGCAGCATCAATCTGCTGTAGCTGCTCCACCGACTGATTAATCGTGAGGCGTTGTGCGGCGACAACATATTCGGTATAGACGCTGAGTCGGTCGGCCAGTGCGGGGTCGTCATTCTGCAGCACGATTTTCAGTCCGCTCTGCTGGCCAATCGCCTGAGCATCGCGTAACGCTTGCCCGAGGGTTGAGCGTTGATCTGCCAGTCCCGCTTCAGCCTCGGCCAACTGTGATTCAAGCGCTTGCAGGGTCTGACTGTAGGCTTCTATTTCACTATCCAGACCTTGCAACCGGTTCTCGCGCTCACTGGCGCGGCTTTCAGCCTCTTTTATGGCCTGCAGCAGTTCATTCTTGACGGTGCGGCTTTTGACGATGTCCTCGTCCAGAGCCTCAAGTCGCAAGGATGTGTCAAGAATCTGTTGTTCAACATCGCTTAACGTTCGCACCTCGTCTGAGGCTGCGGGTAGAGACACCAGCAACAGAATTGCCAGGCTCGATCGAGTTATCAGGTTAACGGTAATGCGCATCAGCGGAGTGTAGTTCGCGGTGCATCAAAGGGGGGTTTGTGGTGTCTTTGACGCATCCAGTTTAATGAGCGAAACACCGATGGCCGGGTTGCCACGTGCACCAGCAGACGTTGTTTGCCGGGAAACTGCGTTACTGAGATGCCGAGCAACAATACGATGATTCCGGGTCCTGGCGTGATCATCATGATGATGCCCAGCAGTATCAGCGCCGTGCCGACGACACACCGCAGAACGTTTACCAGCCACCGGGTGAGGCTGCCAGAAATCTTGCCGGTTTGCTTGGCAAGCAGATAATCAACCGGCAGCTTGGCAACGAGCCAGGGTGTTGCCAAAACCGTTGACGCAAGCAGCAGGATGGATGCCCCTGCGAGCACGCTGACAAAAAGCCGATACTCGGATAACCAGGTGAGCAGATGATTCATGGGTAATTGCGCAAGCGGGAGTCGAAAGCAGCAAAAGCGAAAAGCGCTACTGTATCCAGTTTATCTCCATAGCGGTATACGGATTTACGATAACACTGCGCAAGCTTTCAGCCATATACGATTGATAGGGTGAAGTGGGTATGGTGCCGGCCATGATCTCGGCATAGCGTTGTGGGTAAAGGGGAGATCTGTCAGGATTCGCATAGCCAATCGGTCTCATGGGTCCGCCATAGCCATTGTATTTGTCTATTGCCCCTACAGTGTGCAGGAACTCATGAGCAATCACGATGTTGTTCTGTGCAGTTTGCTCATGGAGGCTATAGGCGTAGACGAGTCCTATCAATCCTTTCTGTAGCCCTAAAGAGTGTTGCAAAGGTCGACCATCTTCGCCGGTTTGATAAACGACAAACATGCGCACCGTTGTCAGGCTTCCCTGATCCGGTGTGTTACGCCATGCCCAGTAGCGCAGCCTCAGTCCCCACACAAGCACGTCAACTGCATTGCCGTCATCGGGAAAGGCGGGTGGCAGCTTCAGGATCTGTTGTCCCAGCTCCACATCAAAAGGTTCGGCAAGCGTCAGATCATGGCGCTTTGCCTCCCGAACACCCCAACGATCAATACTGTTGAAATTCTTGCTCGTCAGAGACTCTATGTAACTGGCGGTCGCCAGATGCCCATCGCCATTAATGGGATAGACCATGACCTGAAGTGTCTGGTTCCAGTTGCGCGTGTAGACACGTTGATGTGCACTGGTGAATCCCACCACGACCAGGCAGATCAGCAAAAGGCCGATACGCAATGTCGCTATTCCTGGCAGTCTCATTCGGGATCCGTGCTGGTGTAGGCTTGCACTGTTTTCGGTGCCATTTGCCCAGTGCTTTAGTGTGACGGCTGATCACAGTGCGGCGAGTCTCGCAACGATAGTCAAACGCACGGCATGCTTCACAGATTCTTAGAATATCCCAGCAGAGAAACAGACAACATGGATACAACTCAGCCTGTCGCTATCCAGCGGCTTGATTACCAACCAGCAGCCTGGCTGATCGAACACACCAGCTTGACGTTCGAGCTGGATCCACAAGCTACCCGGGTTACCAGCGTATTGAGTCTGGTACGCAATCCGGAACTGGCTGGCCATACGCAGACGACACTGACTTTGCAGGGCGTCGATTGTGTGCTGGAGTCCGTCAGCATCGATAACCGGACGTTGAGCACTGATGAATATCAGCTGAGCAAGACCGAATTACGCCTGGACGACTTCCCCGATCAGTGTCTGTTGACTATTGTCACGCTAATCAATCCGGAAGCCAACAAGGCGCTGGAGGGTCTGTATCGATCCAGCGGTAATTTTTGTACGCAGTGCGAGGCAGAGGGTTTCCGCAAGATTACCTATTATCTCGACAGGCCTGATGTGTTGTCGATATTCGATGTCCATATCATCGCCGATGCGGCGCTCTGCCCAGTGATGTTGTCCAATGGCAATCGCATAGCGCAGAGTACCTTGCCGGACGGTAGACGGCAGGTCCATTGGCATGATCCTCATCCAAAACCCAGCTATCTGTTCGCGCTGGTTGCCGGTGATCTGGCGCATATCGAAAAACAGTTCACGACTCGATCCGGACGCGATGTGCTGTTGCAGAT
>Ga0209828_1000224_pt1 | contig 55280 bp, 50 predicted proteins | sample MaitaG_FD_187429 | JGI IMG/M metagenome (GOLD analysis project Ga0209828, IMG submission 187429) | Marine algal microbial communities from Maine, USA - Maine_Asex2 metaG (SPAdes) (version 2) | ecosystem: Host-associated > Algae > Red algae > Unclassified | place: Maine, USA | collected 2015-01-05
CCTGTTTCCGATGCACTGATTGCCGAGCTATCGCTTACGGCATCCGCAGCGTCTCAACCAGCTCTATCCCGGCTTGGAGGTTGAACGATGAACCGGTGTGATGTCGTTATAGTGGGTGGTGGACTTGCCGGTCTATGTCTGGCCCGACAACTCCAGATCGAGACGACGGGGCTCAAGATTGTCGTCATTGAGTCGAGCAGTCATCCTGTACCAGTGGCTGCGCATAAGGTGGGTGAATCGACCGTGGAGATAGGCGCTCATTATCTGGCAGATACACTTGAGCTCAGGTCCTACCTGGATGCGAATCATCTAAAGAAATTCGGGTTACGCTGTTTTTTCGGTGACAATGTAGATATCGCCAAAGCTGATGAGCTAGGCGCGAGTTCGGCACTGCCCGTATCCAGTTATCAACTCGATCGCGGGTTACTCGAGAATCATCTTGTAGAAACACTCAGAGATTCCGATGTAGAAATTCACACTAGCACCCGCGTTAAGGACGTATCATTCGACGCCGATGGGACGGGTTACGTTACGTATCAACACAACGACCAGAGGTTTTGCGTTGGATCGCGTTGGGTCATCGATGCGACCGGCAGGCGAGGCTTGTTACGCAAGCAGATGAATCTGAAAATCGAAAACGGACTAAAAGGAAACGCGGTCTGGTTTCGTGTCGATCAGCGCATACGTGTAGACGACTGGAGCAACAATGCCGACTGGCAAGAACGCATTTGTCGTCCCGAGCGATGGCTCAGCACCAATCATTTTATGGGACAAGGCTATTGGGTATGGTTGATTCCCTTGTCCTCGGGGGCGACCAGCGTGGGCATTGTCGCCGATGCGAAGGCTCATTCAATTAAAAACTTTACCTCTTTTAACCGAGTAGAGCACTGGCTGAGAGAGAAACAGCCGCAGCTTGCAAAAGCTATTATGTCTGCTCTTGATGGTAATCAACCAATGGATTTTACGTGGGTGCGAAACTATTCCTACGGGTGTTCAGAAATGTTTTCAAGTCGCAAAAGTAAGCAGCAGTGGGCTCTGACTGGCGAAGCAGGACTATTTCTTGATCCCTTCTACTCGCCAGGCATGGATTTTATTGCCTATGGAAATACCTTTATTACCGACCTGGTGCGTCGCCAGAGTGAAGGTGAGAACATAGAGACTCGTAAGTTGATATACCAGCAGACCTACCTGTCATTCTATGAAAGCTCATTGCATCTTTATCGGGACCAATATAACGGCTTTGGTAATTTCAGATTAATGTCGCTCAAGACAATATGGGATTACTCTTATTACTGGAGTGTTCTTGGTCTATTGTTTTTTAATAAGGCCATTACTGATACCGACTTGCTGACAAGCAGGAGTGATTCGCTTGCCTCTATTCGTCAGGTTCATACGGACTTGCAGCAGCAATTTCAGCGTTTGGCGAAAAACGAACCTTTCGTGAACGCGAGCGCATCATTTATGGATCAGGCCGCCATCCCATTACTGCAACGCCTGAACCGGGAGCTAGCGGACAAGCTGGACGGTGTTGAGCTTGGAGAGCGCCTCGATGCAAACCTGATAGGTCTGCATCAGCTTGCCAGTAAGATCTCAACGGCGCTTGGCGATAAACAGCAGTCGGTAATGTCAGCTACTTTGATCCCTGAGTTATCTCAATGTCGCGCGAGTTAGGGTTCGTCCCTTGATAAATTGAGCGCCTGAGATGCTCAAGTTATAGCGGGACGGGCCCTTAGTGTTCGCGAAACAATAGAAGCGCATTTTGTCGGGTATTTATGGGTACGCCCATGCCAGTCGCTCAGCAAGGAGGGACCCGGGCTAATGATTAGCTATTTGACCGCCGCAGGCTATCGAACAAGGCCAATACAGCCTGACGTTGTAACTTGCCGGTTTCATTTCTTGGCAAAGAGTCGGTGAACATTATCGGCCGTGGAAGAAATACCGGGTCAAGATTCTCTCTGAGAGCTTCAAGCAATGAGTTTTTACTCGCGCCTTTAGCAACCACCAGGGCCGCCAGGCGATGATTGTTGTTTGTTCCGGTTTGGGTGTCAGGATCGAAAACGATAGCATCGTCGACTTCTGGAATAGCGAGTAGAAGTTGATTGATTTGACTCAACGAACCACGCTTGCCTGCAATATTAATCAGATCCGACAATCTACCGTTGAGGCTGAACGTGCCGTCAGTCTGTACAGCGATGGAATCCTGCAGTTCAAAGTCTTCGTCAAGGTGAGGTGCTTTAACCCTTGCAAGACCGTCCGCACATTTTATCGTCATCGCAGAAAACAGCGTCCAGTTTTCATCTTGTGCGGTATAGCGCCGTGCGAGTGATCCCACTTCGCTACAGCCGTAAATTTCTATTACTTTTGCTCCAAAGCATTGCTCTACTTCACTTGCCAGGTTTTTAGCCATCGGAGCTGTGGCACTGAATACGCGCTCAACGTCAGGGAAATCAAGGCCACTGCCAAGCAGCGCTTTAAGATGCTGGGGTGTGCTCACAAGGCAGCGAGGCGCGGGCATGCGTATCAATGCCTGCTGTACATCATAAGGATAAAGCGGTTGCCCCGAGTGAATACAGACATCGGCTGACAGCGGGAGCATCACGGACAGCTCAAGCCCATACATATGTTGGGGCGGCACGGTTGCCAGCATATGTAAACCCGGTGGAGCGAGTGTCAGCATGTTCTCGATATTGATGGCATTACCCTGATGTAGCATTGCCCAGGTTTTTTTGTTCGGTTTCGACTGACCGGTTGAGCCTGAGGTAAACGAGATGGCTGCCAGTTGCTCATCATCAATCATCGGCGAGTCGGTCGCTTGCCCGGAGCTGATTGACAGTTGGGCGCTCAATTGTCTGAAGTCAAACAAGCGAAGTTGTTCAGGCAAATCCTTTTGATCGCTGTCATGCACGACATACGAATCGGGAAATTGTTCTACCAACGTGCGTAGCGTGGCCTGTTGTCGATTAGGTGGCAACAGATTGCACTGACCCGCACTGATGACCGCTGCCATTGAGCGTTGAAAATTGAAACGCTCCTTGCAAATATTAATCGCGTATCGATGAGCAGGTAACAGATCCCTGAGCGCGTGAATCTGTTGACAATACTCACTGACGGACACCGTGACACCCTCATCAGAGGCGATCAGCGAATCCGGTTCGCGACGAATTAGCGCAGAGCTTGTCAAGCGGCTATCCGGCACGATGTAAGTGTATGAATTCGCTCAGACTGCGAAGGTTTGTGAACGCGGCCTTGGAACTTTCGTCTTCCGCTTTCAACTGGACGCCGTATTGTTGCGAGATCGCAAGCGCAAGTTCAAGCGCATCGACTGAATCAAGCGCCAGTTCTCCGTCAAATAACCCGGCTTCAGGGGCAATATCAGCTGGAGCGGTGTCTTCAAGATTTAGCGTGTCTACCAGCAAAGTGGCAATTTCTGATTCGAACGGGGTTTGAGTGCTCACAAAAGACCCATAGTTGTATGTTAATGCGATGCGCAGGCTGTAATTCACTGACTTGGCAGCTGCTCGGTGGTGCAAGTTTAAACCGTCGTCGTTAAAACGGGGACCTCTCGCGAGAAAAGGTTTTTATTACAAGACAAGATCTTATAGAGAGTGGGTATTCTTTCAACGCGATCAATAGTGCACAACACTCTCCTTGATTTTCCTGAACACATCACGCGGTGGCTGTTCCATTGATATGTTAAGCTATTGATCTTGTTATTGTTATCTCACATGTCCCAGCCACGCAAGGCAGATAATATTCACCCGGAATCATGAAGACGCGGCTGAACAGATATTGGCGTGCAATGGCCACAGGATTCAGTCTGATGTTGTTTGGGCTTGTAACCATCCTGTTGTCGCTCGTATTTGTCGTGCTTGTCAAATGGATTCGGGTTGACGAATCCGTAAAGCAACGTTGGTTGCTGGTTTCCATACACCGGTTGTCATCCGCGTATCTCAATATGCTTGAATGCCTGGGGCTGATGGATTTTTCGCAACAGGGTCCTTCATTGTCCTCGTACCGGGGTCATCTGATCATAGCCAATCACTCATCGCTAATTGATGCCCTGTTTATCATCGCCGCTACTGAAAACCTGTGCTGCATCGTCAAGACAGAGCTGTTGGGAAACCCCTTTACTCGTTATATTGTCAAGCTGGCAGGTTTTATTCCCAATCGCTCGGATACACTTTTGATCGATGCAAGTAACGCTCTGGCATCGGGTAGAAACTTGCTGATATTTCCAGAAGGCACAAGAAACACCTACGATGACCAATTGGCATTCAAGCGTGGCGCGGCAAACATCGCCCTGACCACGGGCTGCCCGATAATTCCCGTGGTTCTCAGCATTCATCCAAGAGCGTTGGAAAAGGGTGGAAAGTGGTATGTGATTCCTAGAAAAGCGCCCAGAGTAGTCATGACAAATCATCATCCACTAGACACTCTGGACTACATTGACAAAGACAAGCCCGTTACCATACAGGCGCGTCAATTGAACTCAGGGCTGATACAATTTTTCCGTCAGCATATTACTGGCCACTCAGGCTATACGCCCGATCCAGGCAATGTGACAAGGTCTGAGAAACGGGCCAGCCCTTAGGGCCCGTCCAACCTGAGATGCTCAATTTATTATGGGACGGACCCTTAGCAGTATTCTGACGTAGAATATTAACTCCTTCGCCGATATAAAGTGATAGAGATCAGGGTTCAATGAACTACACGGAAGACACCGTCCATGAGCAGCTCAAGGAGATTGTTGGCAAGCTATTCGAAGTGGAGGCTACAGACGTCGTCGCTGAAGCGCGTCTTTACGAAGATCTGGATATAGACAGTATCGATGCGGTTAACATGATTATCGAGCTTCGGCGCATAACAGGTAAGCAAATACCCGCTGAGCTGTATAGGACAGCGAGAACGGTGGCTGATGTGGTTCGTATTACGGTCGACGTGCTTAATGCCGACACTGCCTGAGCTGGCTACGTGATACTCGAATCCAGAACGAACATGCAGATCCCCTTTCAGGATGTGGATATGTTTTCGATAGTCTGGCATGGTAATTATCCGCGGTATCTGGAGATCGCTCGATGTCAATTGTTGGAAAATATCAACTATACGTACATGGATATGAAAGCATCAGGATATGTTTTCCCTGTAGTAGATCTCAAGATTCGCTATGTCAGGCCCATCGAATTCGGGCAGAAAATTATCGTGACAGCCAGGCTGAAGGAATGGCAGAACTGGATCAGAATCAACTATGACATTGTTGACGAAAACACTGGGGAGCGTCTGACCAGGGCGGTCACAAGGCAGGTGGCGATTTTGCTTGAGTCTCGCACCATGTTAAGTGAGACCCCGCAAATACTATTGGACAAAATACAGCATGCGTTGGCAAGCCCTCGTTAGCTCCTGTGCAATGATAATTGTCCCCCTGTTTTTGGTGGCGTTCAATTGCCTGGCTGCCGAACTGGTTTTACCGCCTCTGATAGCTGATCCACAGCAAAATGCGGGCGAAGTACCACAGCGACCTTGCCGCTTCACGGGTGATTTCAAACAGGAGCGTACCGTTGAAGAGCTGGAAGCTCCTCTGGTATCGACGGGCAGCTTTATGTTTATTTGCGATAGTGGATTGTTATGGGAGGTACATAAGCCGATTGTCGACTCCCGGGTGTACTCCATTGAGAAGTTAAATTTCCGCATCCGCAAGAATCTCGAGATCACACAATTAAAAGGGATTGCCGAATCACGAACTGCGACGTTATTACTCGATTTTTTTGGTGGCAACACGGAGGCATTGGCTAAAGACTTTGAGCTAATGGGCGACTCACCAGAATTCCTGGTTCTTAGGCCAAGGAAAAAAACAGTGCAGAGAAGACTGACGCAGCTGATTGTTGAACAGGATGGCAATGTCGTTCGCATAACAATACAGTCACCTGCCACGGGCGATGTAGTTCTTTCCATCGACAATATTGCCAATGTAGAAGAAGTAGATCTAGACGCCGCTTGTGAGAATTTCAGTCAGCAAGCTCGGCCTAATTGCCAGGTACTAAACAGACCAAATGATTTTGTCGTTACACAGCAAGACCCTTCTCGATGACAGCTACCTCATCATGGGTACGGGCGTCCCGCACATTATCAGGGGTGGTAGTTGGGTTTATTGTCATCAGCGTGCTGTATACCTTCAAAAATGACGGATTTACACTCGCCACCAATTTGTCTGACATGGTGCCATCAGCCCCTTCCAGTGCGGCTTATAAACTAGCTGCTGATGCCGCTCAGAATGCCGCTGGAAAAAGCGTTGTTCTGGCATTGGAGTCGACTGATCAGACCGCCCTGCAAGAGGCTATTGCTTCCCTTGACAAGGAGCTGGTCGCAATGTCGTCGTGGTTTTATCGTCAGAGCGTTACTGAGCTGGCAGAACTTATTGTGAAGGATCTGGCGCCGTATCGATTTCATTTGCTGACAAAAGACGATAGCACAGCATTACGAGCAGGGAATCATGATTTAATCCTTGATCAGGCACTGGCTGATCTTTACTCACCCAGCGGTGCACTGAAACTGCTACCTATCAATCAGGATCCGTTTAACTTTTTTAGTCGTTATGTTGAATCTGGAATAGGCAGGGCAGGATTCGCCTCGCGTATTGAAGCTCCAGCGGACGCCAGCGTGAACGGAGCAGGTGATCTCGTACATCACGAAATTGTTACCCTTCGTCTTAAAACCGACCCTGATGCACTGCCAGATGACGTTTTCAAACGATTGGATATGGCTTTGCTAACCGGCTATCCGGCAGTCAAGGCCTTGAGAACGGGTGTGCTGTTTTTTTCTCATGAAGCTGCCAGCGACGCTAAGCGTGATATCAATTATCTATCAGCAGGCTCTATTGTCGGGGTATCTCTATTGATGCTGTTGGTCTTCAGCTCCATACGTCCCTTGATAACAGCGGCAGTGTCGATAATGCTCGGCATAAGCTTTGCGTTTACTGTTGTCCATATGGCATTTGGCAGTATCCATATCTTTACCCTATTGTTTGGGGCCAGTTTGATCGGCATCGTCATTGACTATTCAATTCATTATTATTACCACTCTGCTGTTATTCAGTCTGGCACCGGAAATACCTCTCGAGCCGGCAGTGGGCCGTTGTATCGTGCCCTGCTTATTAGTCTAATGACATCCGTCGCAGGCTTTTGTGCTCTATTGTTCTCTGGCGTCGTTATTCTGAAAACCATCGCCATTTTTTCGATCTGCGGGATTGTTGCTGCATGGTTGAGTGTTCTGGCTATGGCGCCAGACAATGCACCAGACAGTGCAAAAGGGTCGATGAAGGTGCGACAGCATCTGGTGAATCCGATTGCACGGGTTGCCGCCAACATTACTGGTCGTTTCATCGAACGACTTGATCTTCGGCTTGCGTTGTTAGCGCTTGCGTTAGTGCTCGCAGGCGTTGTTGTGTCTAGCAAGAGTCAAGACGATCCACGACACTTCGTCAATCTGTCAAAGGATCTATTGCAGCAGAGTGCCGACATTAGATTGCTTGTCAATGATCTGGAACCCGGTAAGTTTTTTATCGTGGAGGCGAGCGATGAGCAAGCGCTATTTGATCGTTTGGGTGAATTATACGCAAACGTGGGAAATCAGGCTCGCCTGATCAGCGTATTCGATTGGTTGCCTTCTCCCGCTGATCAACAGATCAACTATCAGGCGCTAGCGCCTGTGTTTGAAAATTCCGGTATTGCTGACGAGTTTTTTGCAGCGACAGGTGGTAACAACGCCTGGCTAGGCGCGTTACAAAACGCCCATCAGCTATCAGAAGGAGCACCTCTTACATCAGAGAGGTTTTTCCAATTACTGGACGAGCAAATGTCATCGATGGTGCTTATCAATAAGGACGCTGGTTCGCAAGATGTTTCATTGGCTGCCTTCGTATTGCTGGGCACCGGATCTGATCTTGCGATTGTGAAAACGCTTGGCGCTGATGTAGAAGGCGTCAGCTATGTAGATGCAGTAGCCAACAGTACAGCACAACTAGGAGAACAAAGGCGCTCGTCCATCCGGCTGCTGATATTTGCCTATGCCGCTGTTGGACTGCTGATGTTTGTTTTATACCGTGACCGACGCGCATTACTCATGATGGCAGTTCCAGCAGTCTCCACCGTTATGACACTGGGGGTACTTTTGCTGATCGGACAGCCATTGACTCTCTTCCATACCATGTCGCTTTTTCTGATCCTTGGCCTGGGTATGGATTATGTCGTTTTTCTTAATGAGATGACTGATGATCAAGAAGTCACTCGACAAGCCATCTTGTTGTCAGGTCTGACAAGCATGTTGTCTTTCGGCCTTTTGGCGGCAAGCAGTGTTCCAGTCGCTCGGGCCTTCGGTCTCACCATCTTACTTGGAAACGGCTTTAATTTACTGGCAACACTGGGGCTATCCAAGAGCCTGGTATGGCATCAACAAGCCTGGAAATAGTTGTTAGGGTCCGATCCACAATAAATTGAGCTCAAATTATTGTGGGGCGGGTCCTTTAGTGGGGCCGGGCTTATTCGAAGCGTCGGAACAATAAGGACGAGTTGATGCCACCAAACGCAAAATTATTACTCATGACAATATCAGTTTCCAGTTGTCGAATCTCCGTGCGGATAAAATCCAGCTCCCCACAATCAGGGTCGACAGATTGAAGGTTCAAGGTGGGTATAAACCAGCCTTCGTTCATCATCATGATCGTTGTCCAGGCCTCTATGGCACCGCAGGCTCCAAGTGAATGACCCATATAGCTCTTCAGTGAGCTGATCGGTGTATTTGAACCGAGTACTTGCCCAGTTGCCTGCGCTTCAGCGATGTCACCATATTGGGTAGCCGTTGCGTGGGCACTGACATAGCCTATATCGTCACCGTTGATGCCTGCATCAGCAATGGCCAGCTGCATCACCTTGCTCATTGTCTCGATTTTTGGACGTACCAGGTGTGCCCCATCGGAGTTGGTACCAAACCCGATGAGCTCAGCTAATATCATGGCGTTGCGTGCATTTGCGTGGTCGAGACTCTCAAGGATCAGAGTACACGCCCCTTCGCCCAACACAAGACCGTCACGTTTGGTGTCGAAGGGCGCAGGCACAAATTCAGAATGGTCGTTGTCAACGCAGGCCGCAAGAATAGTGTCAAACACTGCAGCCTGCGTGGGACATAACTCTTCTGCGCCGCCTGCCAGCATCACTGTTTGTGCACCACTACGAATAGCCTCATAGGCATAGCCAATCCCCTGGCTGCCAGCTGTGCAGGCACTGCTTGTGGTGTAGATGCGCCCCGTAGTGCCGAAAAACACTTCCAGATTAACCGCCGCCGTATGGCTCATCATGCGCAGGTAGGTAGTGGGATTTATTCGCTCCATTGAATGGTTCTCCAATAGACTGAAAAATTCGACCGCTGCTGCGCTACTGCCTGTTGCTGATCCAAAGGCTATGCCGGTTTTACCACTACTTATCACGGGATGCCCACGCAGATCTGCAGCTTCCAAGGCAAGCTCCGTTGCCCGTACTGCCATTTGCGCCACTCGACCCATGCTGCGGGTTTGTTTTTTCCTGTAGTGAGACGGTAGCTCGAAATCATCAACCGGCGATGCAAGGCGAATACGAAGCTCCGGGTATATATCCCATTCCGACATGTAGCGAATACTGTTTTTCAAACTGGTCAAACTATTTTTTATCGATTGCCAGTCATTGCCCAGCGACGAAATCGCACCTGCACCAGTGACCACGACCCGGTTACTCACGTTGTCAATCCAGGATTTTTGTCTTGCGCTGGTGGCTGGCGAAAAACAGACAGGACGGCGGTGGCAATCGGAGGCATGTTAATGCTTTCGTTCAAGTGAATCCTTGCAGTGAAGGTCGCCAGTGTGGCTCCCACTAAGGCGCTTTGCTCGCAGTGAATGCGCAGTGATGTTCCAACCGTAAAACTGGAAAGTGTTGTACTGAATTGCCGGCTACCTAACAGGAAGCCTGTGTGATCATCCAGAACTCCAGAGCGCTGCTGAAATCCGCCTATCAAGGCTGCAGTCTGTCCCATGTATTCAAGACCCACCCACGACGGAACCCCTCTGTCGGGAATGCAGAATGTAGAATTATTGGTGACATGCACGAGTGCTGAACCTGAAGATGCGTTAACGTGCACCAGTTCATCAAGCAGCAACATCGGCTCACGGTGTGGCAATAGCTCAAGGAGTCGAACCTTGTTTAATGTTCTTGGCACGTTATTGAAATCATGATGGTTCGGGCAACGCCCAGAAGTCATAGAAATTAAACCACTGATAGGGTACGGCTTCGCACTGCTTTTCCAGCTCTGTAGCAAAAGCTTGTGCAAACTGCTGTATCTGGCTGTTACGTGCTTTACGTTCCAGGTGCAGTTTATCCGCAAACGGTATCAAATCGACGGTAATTTTCTTTTTCTGACGATAGGCGAACATCAGCTTTACCGGGCAACCCAAGGTGTTGGCCAGCTGGTATGGACCGACTGGCAGCGCGGTGGTTCGACCCAAAAAGCGGACGTTGACTGTCCTGTGGTGCCCCTCTACCGGAATACGATCACCCGCAATAAAAAGCCATTCACCTTCATCGATTCTGGACTTTAATGTCAGGATCATTGAGACATCCATTTCATCTACCTGATAGATATTCAGTCGAGAGGCCGGGTTGACAGCCTCCATCGCCCTGGCAAAATTTGCAGAATGACGATCGTAGGTCAGAATATTGATGATCTTGTCGTTGTTGTCGCGCATAAAGCCCCGACAATACTCGAGATTGCCAAGATGAGTACCAACGATTAACTGTCCTCTTTTATCATTCAGCAAATCGTCGATCGCTTGTTGATTAACAATAGAGAATGACTCTTCTGTGATCTCTGAGCTCCAGGCAAGCGCCTTATCCAAAATGGCCTCCCCAAATTCTCTGAAATGCCTGAATGTGTTTGTCAGACCTGGTGGCTGCGACCAGTGTTGAGGGAAAAAAATGAAATGCGTATGCAGATAGTCCCGGGAGGCACGTCGATATTCGAGGCGAGTCAGAACGAAGTAGGCACTGACAAACAGCAGGATGAAGGAGAAAAAACGGCGCCCGAATGCCTGGTGAAGGCGGTAAAGAAACTGCAAGCCAAATAGCGTTCCTGATTCACGCATTTTTGCCCAATGCATACTATGCGCAAAGCCCTGGCTCATTTGCGCATACGCCGTAGCAACAGGCCCGGAAGAATCAAGAAGGAGCGCAACATCAAACCTGTATGCAATTTGATCAAGATGAGATTGTCGCGCATGTAATGGAAATGAGATGTTCCATCATCGAAGTACTGGACTTTAGTGTCGATGAAAATGATGGGCACATCATCCCAGACAGCCTTGACCAGGATCTCTGTATCAAAATCCATTTGATAGCCAAACTCGAACCGCTCAAGCAACTGTTCAATAGTATCCAGCGGATACATGCGATAACCGCAAAGCGCGTCTTTTATTATTAGAGAATGGGTTTCCAGCATGACCCAGAAAGTTGTTATGCGTCGGCCATATTTTCTAAGCTTGGGCACAGATTTGTCGAATATGGGGTAACCTGAGATGATGGCTGTTGGATCCAGTTGGCTTGCCTCGATGAAACGCGATGCATCAGCAGGTTCATGCTGACCATCTGCATCAATCTGAATGATATGAGTAAAGCCTGCTGCGCGGGCATGTCGGCAGCCTGAAAGTACAGCAGCCCCTTTTCCTTGATTGATCTTGTGCTGAACCAGGGTGATTGACTCGTGCCTGGCTAATTCAGCTTCAAGATGTTCAAGCTTGGACGGATCGCTACCGTCGTCTACCACTATGCAGGGTAAACCAGAGTCAGCTAATCCTGGCAACAGATGCGCGCAAAATTCTGCCACATGGTTGTAGTGTGGTACAACCCAACAGTATGTCATGTAACAGGGCCGCCGAAATTCATCGTTCCGGTGGAAAAATCTACACCTTCTTCGTGATAACGATACGTTATCTGTTGACGTGAGCTTACATGACCAAGCTCAAGACAAAGGGTTTGCCCAGGTAACACGGGTGTCTTGAACTTGATTTTAGTCATCGCCGAAAAGTCATTGCTCAGATCAAATATTGTGCAGGCAAGTGAACCTGCCCAATGGGTTTGCACAACGCCAGGTAATACCGGTTGATCCGGGAAGTGACCGTTGAACCAAAGTAGTTGTGACGAAATATTCAACCTGAGAATAGCAGCATCATCATCCACCTGAACGGCCAATACGCATGGCCAGTGATTCTCGGGCACATTCAAAAGGCGATCGCAGTTGCAAAGGGGCATCAGTAGCTTGAGAGGCGAGCTTTCCATGGGGGTATTATAGCCTGCATACTGGTGAAAACCTTGCCAGCAGGCGCTCTCTCGCTACATATCTGTGGGTTCAGACAACGTAATTGTTGAGACCAAAACGGGGCATTGATCTGGTGTTTTTTGTGCGGATTGCGCCATCATGGCTTGCATTATTATGCATTTTGACGAAACATCGACTAGAAGAAGTCGGTGAGAGGCCGCCAGCCAATCACCGCTTCGTTAACTTGTTAAAACGCGCATCCAATGCTGCTGTACACAGCCAATCGTTTGGACTTCGCGCTGTTGGTTTTGTGTGTTTACTGGTTTAGAGCAAGCTCATCAGTTTATGCGCAGCGTCTTCTGATGATGCCGGATTCTGGCCAGTCACCAGCGTGCCATCGACAACAACAAACGATGCCCAGTCATCACCCTTCTCATAGTTTCCACCGTTGGAGCTCAGCATATCCTCGACAAGAAAAGGCACAACCTCTGTCAGGCCAACGGCATCTTCTTCTGAATTGGCGAAACCTGTGACGCTCTTACCTGCGACCAGTGGTTTGCCGTCTGCAGCTTTGGGGTATTTAAATGCCGCAGGCGCATGACAAACGGCACCAACAGGTCGGTTGCTATGAGCGAATGCTTCAATCAGTTTCACACTGTCTGCATTGTCAGCAAGGTCCCACAGAGGGCCATGACCACCGGGGTAGAAAATGGCATCAAACCCATCGGCATTTATGGAGGACAGCGTCGATGTGCTGGCCAGCTCTGCCTGTGCAGTCGGATCGGTTTTGAATCTTATTGTTGACTGTGTCTGCGCATCCTCACTGTCACTGCCGGGGTCTAGAGGCGGTAGGCCGCCCAAGGGTGATGCCAACGTGATTTGCGCGCCTGCATCTTTGAATACGTAATAGGGTGCTGCAAATTCTTCAAGCCAGAAACCTGTTTTTTTCCCAGTGTTTCCGAGCTCGTCGTGAGAGGTTAGTACCATCAGTATTTTCATAAAATCAGCTCGTGATGTTGCTAGTTGTAATGTATATCGGCTTAGTGTGAATGGAACGCTGTGTCGGGGAATGCCGAATCGTTGATGTGGGGCGAATGAAAAAACTCAAGCAGGGAACAAGTTTGTTTCGTTTTTGGCATGTCCGCCTGACGTACGAAAAGATTACCGACTCATCCACACCACAGGAGGCATTTTGTTTTGGGCAGTCAGACTGAATAGCTGCTTGCGGTAAAAACACGTAGAATTGCTACTTCCACTTTATCGAGCTGTGCACTCAATTCATGAGCAAAGTTGCGCTGATAACCGGAGTTACTGGTCAGGATGGATCCTACCTTGCCGAGCTCCTTTTGGAAAAGGGTTACGAGGTGCATGGCATCAAACGGCGGGCCTCGGCGCTTAACACGCAGCGGGTCGATCATATATACCAGGATGTTCATGAGAGCAACCGCCGATTCATGCTCCATTATGGTGATTTGTCCGACGGTTCAAATCTGACTCGAATCCTGGAACAGGTAAAGCCTGATGAGGTTTACAATCTGGGGGCACAGAGCCATGTTGCAGTCAGTTTTGAGGCTCCCGAATACACCACTGATGTAGACGGCATGGGAACGCTCCGACTGCTTGAAGCCATTCGGTTTCTCGGGCTGGAGAAAACTACCCGCTTCTATCAGGCGTCAACATCCGAGCTATTCGGACTGGTTCAAGAGTCACCGCAAAAGGAGACAACGCCATTTTATCCGCGTTCACCGTATGCTTGCGCAAAACTATATGCCTACTGGATAACCATAAATTATCGCGAATCTTATGGCATGTATGCGTGCAATGGTATTTTGTTCAATCATGAATCACCGCGTCGAGGGGAGACTTTTGTAACGCGTAAAATTACCCGCGGCCTGGCCAATATCTCGCAAGGTCTTGCAAGTTGCCTGTACATGGGCAACATCGATTCGCTACGTGATTGGGGGCACGCAAAAGATTATGTTGAAATGCAGTGGCTAATGCTCCAACAGGATGAGCCCAATGACTATGTAATAGCCACTGGAAAGCAACACAGTGTCAGGCAATTCATCTCGTGGAGCGCTGCGCATCTTGGGATTCATTTGCGATTTGAAGGTAGCGGTACAGAGGAGATCGGTTATGTAGATTCTGTTGAGGCCTCGGCTGATGTCAGTGTCAAACCGGGTGAGCCTATTATAAGAATTGACCCGCGATACTTTCGCCCCAGCGAGGTTGAAACGCTACTGGGTGACGCTGGCAAAGCACACAAAAATCTGGGTTGGCAGCCACGTATTACCGTGCAAGAGATGTGTGAGGAGATGGTAGCTGAAGATTTAAAAGTAGCAAAACAACACAGGCTACTCAAAGAGCATGGATACACGCAGCCTGTCACCGGGGAGAGATAAATTGCGTATTTTTATTGCAGGGCATAACGGTATGGTGGGTTCAGCTTTGAACCAACAACTGAATGGGGTAAAAGATATTCAAGTGGTAACGGCGACGCGCCGCGAGCTTGATTTACTGGATCAAGCTGCTGTGCATGGATTCTTCACAGAACACAAGTTCGATGAGGTATATCTGGCAGCGGCGAAGGTTGGTGGAATTCACGCTAACAAAACCTATCCGGCAGAATTTATTTATGAGAATCTTGTTGTTCAGAATAATATAATTCACGCTGCCCACCTTTGTGATATCAATAAACTGTTGTTTCTCGGATCGTCTTGTATATATCCGAAATTTTCTGAGCAACCCATAAAAGAAGATGCTTTGCTCACGGGCGCTCTGGAACCTACCAATGAGCCATACGCTATTGCTAAAATCGCAGGCTTGACACTTTGTGATGCATACAATAAACAGTACCAGCGGGATTATCGTAGTGTCATGCCAACCAACCTCTATGGACCTAACGACAACTTTCACCCACAGAATTCGCACGTTATCCCAGGGCTTATAGACAAATTTGATAAAGCAATAAGCGCTGGTGCGCAGAGTGTCACCTTATGGGGTACAGGCAACCCGCGCAGGGAGTTTCTGCATGTCTCCGATATGGCAGCGGGTTCTATACATGTGATGAATCTGTCGTCCGATGCCTACAAATCTGCTTTACGTACTGGTTGTAATCATCTGAATGTTGGCACTGGTGAGGACTGTAAAATCAGAGAGCTTGCCGAGCATATTGCAACTATTTCGGGGTTCTCTGGCGAGCTTGTATTTGACAGTAGCCAGCCTGACGGTACACCCAGAAAATTGCTCGATGTCTCTGCGCTGCACACATCGGGGTGGCAACATGAAATTGCGCTGGACTCTGGGTTAAAACAAACCTGGGATTGGTTTCAGGCGCATCGAGAGTCACTACGAATTCACTGATAATACCACTGATATAGAGTCAGAATTTCAATGGACTTGTCCCTCATCTTTACGACATACAACTCGCCACTATGGTTACAGAAAGTGCTGTGGGGTGTACTGCAACAACAGCATCGTCGCTTTGAAATTATAATCGCAGACGATGGATCAACAGATGCGACACGTCATCTCATTGATTCGATGAAGCCTGAATTCGAGCGTGCCAATATTCCCCTTAAGCATGTCTGGCAGTCAGACAAAGGGTTTCGTAAGTGCCGGATTCTTAACAAGGCAATTATTCAATCCCGGCATGATTACATCGTATTCACTGATGGGGACTGTATCTTACGCAAGGATTTTCTCACAGAACACGTAGCCAATGCCGAGAAGGGTCATTATCTGTCTGGCACGTATTTTAAGCTACCCATGTCTATCAGTCAGATAATAAGCAAGGATGACATTGTGTCGCAACGTTGTTTTAGTCGGCAGTGGTTGCAATCGCAGGGACTGCAAAAAAATCGTGGTCGTCTTAAATTGACCCAGCAGCCAGCTCTGGCACGTTGGGCAAATAGATGGACGCCCACTGCCTGTAATTTGAAAGGTGCCAATGCCTCTGCCTGGAAATCAGACATTCTGGCGGTGGGTGGTATGGATGAACGTTTGCATTCGGGCGGTCAGGATCGTGAATTAGGCATTCGTTTACAAAACAAGGGTAACAAGGCAAAACATGTTCGCTATAACGCCGTATGTTTGCATCTTGATCATGGGCGCGCCTATCGTGACGATAATCGGGTAAAAACGATCCGCGAACACCGGCTGGAGGTTGAACGCGAGGGCATTAGTCACACCACATTTGGTACCGATCGTCTGTAATCACTTTTGTCAGGCCAGTCAGAATAACCATGCGTATCATTGTTTCGGGCATTCACAGTAGACTGGTCACTTTGATGTCGATGAATTACTGATGATTCCCTCAGGTAGCGCACTAGGTCCATTGCTCGATAAGGCACCGAGACGCTGGGGCCTGCTGCGTTTTAACAGTTTCTGGGTGCCTGATGTCGAGGATGTACTTACACAATGTGCCGGCAACCGCTTGCCAACGGTTCGTGATTTTAATTATAGAGAACGTCAGGCGCGAGGCAAAGCCTACAAGTACATTGCCCACAATCGATCGACAGTTCGACAAGCCAAGGGCCCGTCCCGCAATAACTTGAGCATCTCTGGCGCCCATGCATCTCGCCCCGCTGCGTTGTTCGGCGGTTGAATAGCCCGCTATTCGCCCGTATCCGTCCTTGCTGGACGAGCGCCTGAGCACCTGAGATGCTCAATTTACTATGGGACGGACCCTAAACGACAACGTTCTGATTTAATAAAACGGCTGCGTGATTTTTCGCGGTGTGGCAGTCGATCAGAGACTGATTGCCGGAGGAGGGGGTCCATGTGTGCAATAGCTGAGCTATTGCCTCACTGATTTGCTCGGGGCTGGCTGGATCGACGCTCTTGCCCAGTGAATAATGCTGAACAAGATCATTGATAAGCCCCTGATTAGCCGTAACGACAGGTTTCTTGTACCGCACAGCTTGAAAGAGAATACCGCTGGACTGGAATGCTTTTAAATAAGGCATTGCCACAACATCGCTGGCCTTGAACAAGGCATGCATCACGGCATCGTCAACGAAATCAAAGTCAAAACGAACGCTGGATTGCGTGATAGGGTTTTCTTGCGCAAGAGCGCGCAGTTTTTTCTGATACGGTGCGCTTGTTTTGCCAACCACCAGTAACACTGCCTTGTTGTTACTCTTCTGATCCAGAATCTGCATGGCACGAATAACATTTTCAACATTTTTTCTAACGATGAGACGCCCGAAAATAAGAATAATACGACTGCCAGGCTCCAGAGAATAACGCGCACGCAGAGCGCACCTGTCAATTTGTTCAATCTCATCGACGTCGTTTACGTCAGGCAAATACGGCTCGGGTAGCATGATGGCTTGCATACTACTGGCATGGCGCTCATTAAGCAGATCCACAGCAATTGTATCGGCAGGTACAAGCAAACGCCCGATGCTTACATTTTTCAGCATTTTCTGAAGCCTGTAGCGCTTACGTAGCGCCACTATCCACAGGGATATATTCCAGGGTGATTCTCTGGCAACAAGCTCGGAACGGGTATAGGCTTGCAATTGAATACCCGATATCCGGCAGTTGAGACGACGGGCCAAGGGCGATGCCAGCGCTAACTGAAAATAGTCCAGATTCATTAGTATTAGCTCATCAATCTGATGTGTATCTATGACAGTAGTCAGTAATTCTATTTCGAGCATGGCTCGCGGATGACGGGATAGAGAGTCGCGATGCTTTAGAGTGTCTGGATTGATATCTATTCGGTGGATATACTGCAGTGTGTCTGCATCATCGCGTCTCTGCCAATAAGCCGCAGGCAACATAAAGTTGATTGTAGATAGCGGGTCAGATAACGGTGAGCTGGATTCTACGTAGTCAACCACAGCATTAAGATAGTCGCAGTGGTGCCCGGACAAATCAGCATCGTAAATTAGTAGATGAGACACAGATGCAATCAACGGTTGTATTGAATGTCAATACCCAAATGTCTGGACTGCACCATTGGATACGGGCAATCCGGAGCAAAGTGCTATGGGCTGTGGAGACCGCACACCAGCTAATCCGGCACTTGGCGTATGATATTAGCATGCGTATTGCCTATGACCACCAGATTTTTAGCCAGCAGCCCTGGGGCGGTATTTCACGCTACTTCGTGCGCCTTGCCCGAGAGCTTGATGCCGCAGGAGAAGATGTATCGCTGATGGCTCATTACCACGGAAATCATCATCTGGAGGAAGTGGCAGACTCGCTCGTGAACGGGACATCGGTAAGTGCCTGGCCACGGCGAATTGGCAAGCTGGCGCAGCGTCTTAACCCGCCTTTGCTGGCACGCTCACTGAGCCTTTGGCCACCCGATATTTTTCACGAAACCTACTATCAGGGTAGCCAGAGGCCAAAACTGAACGCCCCGGTTGTTATTACCGTCCACGACATGATTCATGAGCTACTGCCTGAGGTCTTCCGCAAAGCTGATCGGACACCTGAGCGCAAGAAAAAGGCCGTGTTTCGTGCCGATCATATTATCTGTATTTCCGAGAACACCCGGCAGGATCTACTGCATCTTATAGACATCGATCCTGCAAAGACCAGTGTGGTCCATCACGGTGTAGATATGCCTGAGCAATCGCGATCGCAGGTGCGAACATTGGCAGAGCTGTCTATTCAGCGCCCGGTGCTGCTATACGTTGGACAACGGGGCGGGTACAAGAATTTTTCTTTGCTACTGCGTGCCGTTGCTGCATCCAGCAGGCTAATCAAGGACGTTGATATCGTCTGCTTTGGTGGTGGCGCCTTAAGTGCTGCTGAAAAAACCCTGGCTAACGATCTGGGCTTGCAGGCAGATCAGCTCCGACAAGAAGCAGGTGATGATGATCAACTCGATTCTCTGTATCAGCAGGCTCAGCTTTTCGTTCATACCTCCAGGTACGAAGGCTTCGGACTCCCACCACTGGAAGCCATGGCTCACGGCTGCCCAGTGATCAGCAGTAATGCGAGTTGTATGCCTGAGGTTCTGGGAACGGCTGCCTATTACTTCGATCCAATGTCCATAGATTCCCTGGTGGAGGCGTTAGAGACGGTAAGCTACAGCATCGATCATCAGCGAAAGCTCAGAGATGACAGCATTGAGCACAGCAAAACTCTATCGTGGAAGCAGTGCGCACAGAATACACTGCGCATCTACAGATCTTTAGTGTAATGAGCGATACACCGTACTAGCACTTAATTTGTAGCGTTAGTGATCACGAACCCTAAGCAATCACGCGTCGTGATTCTGCTATACGTGTTTTCGCAAGCTATGCTGAATTTTACGGATTTTTTGTCTCACACCCGTTACGGTAGAACCTTTCTGGTAACGACCTTTCACAGCGTGCTGTATCCGACATACACCTTTCACATCAACAGGGACGCCCTGGGTGCCCAATAGCCAACGAAAGAGCCTATCTTCCGTGGCTTTCTGGAAGTGTGCTGCGGGCTGTTGATAGAATGGCACATCGCGGCAGTATCCATTAGCTCTAGCCACATCACCATGTGTTATCTGTAGTGGGCCTGTCGCTCGATCTACAACGTGTTCTGTAAACAGTGCCTTGGGAACTTGCAATAATTCAGGAGTATCAATTGCATTCTGTGTGATCAGATCGTTTTCGGAATACACATCGGTCTTGGCTTCTACTCTGGGAAATATCAGTGCATCAGTGCGTTCTTGCAACGCTGCATTAAGGCTGTCAATACAACCGTCCTGAAATGTCATGTCACAATCGGTGAACCATACCCAGTCAGCCCTGGATGCCAAAGCCGCTCTGTTTCGCCCTATACAACGCCTGAACAATTGTGACTTTGATAACGGCTGCCAGTTCCAGGTGATATTGCTTACGTTGTGTCCTGCCGCATGGTGCAGCAAATCAGCAGTGGACTTGTCTTCCATGGCATAGAAAACGGTCATGGTCACGGTTGCATCTCTCACCGGATGATGCACCAGAGACCCGAGCTGGTAGGCCAGGAGTCTTGAATATTGCCAGCAGTGTGAAACAATTTCAATGTGCAGTTTGCCCGCTCTCTTCGCTCGTTGTGCTTCGGGCAAGACCGGTGGATATATCCAGGATGGTGGCACTGCGCTACCCGCAAGCCATTTCAGCCAAAGCAGTGTTAGGCGGTTGTTCATGATTGTTGTAGCGCAAACCACTCAAATGATCGAGGAGTCATTCTACTATCTAACTTGCTTAATACTCACTACCCTGCTGTTGTATTAGCGCTTGAATCAGATGCTACCTACCATGAGTAGAACTCGATAAAGCAAGAAGAGGGCGGGGTGCGCTCTATGGAGTCGCAGGCCTAGTGCTGGTGAGTCCAATACGATTTAGTACTGAAAAAAAGCCCGCTATCCGCAAAGAGCTCGCTCAGGAGCTGCTAACTTTTCGCCGGGCCCCAAGTGGCGATTAAAGAACCGCATAGTAACAGGGTTTCGCACTTGGTCCAAAACGCGAAAAAGTGTACATTCCGAGACTTGAGTGTACTCTTCAGGGAGGACGAAGACTTTCTGAGGGCGTACAGTAATTAATACAACTAGCAGACAGCGGTCGAAGAAATGTATCGTTCCTGTTTTTAATAAAAATCTAATGATGGAGCATGACAGAAACAAGAAAATAATTGGAACTATAGTTTTAAGCTTTGCGTTGTGTAGTTGCGCTACACAATCATATGTTGTTAACGGTGGCGGTGGTGTCGTACCAACACAAGATGAAATGCAGCCATTTTTCGTAAGTGGACTTGGTCAGACGCAAGAAGTCAAGGCTGCTGCTGTATGTGGAGGTGCTGACAAGATTGCCAACGTTGAATCACATATGTCAGTCATAAACGCCGTGTCAGGTTCTGTGACATTCGGAATTTATATTCCCAGGCAAGCAAAAGTTTATTGCACCGAGTGATTTTGCACTAATCGCACGCTAACACCCTACTGAGCTTGCCGTTTAGTGGGGTGTTATACATCGATATGCCATAGGCGTTTTTCCAACTGGCTTTGAATAACAGTAACGAGCGCGAGCACTAACGAGCTCCAGATAAGCTAAGCCATCTGTGCCTGAGGAGCTTCCTGTATAAGGCGTGCACAAAAGGTGTCGATGCTCTGTGCTATCGACGCTTCAGCATCATCTGCCACTATATTCATTGCTGCCAGTTCGGCAGAATCCAGATGCCACAGGCTTAAAACCTTCTCTTGTGCAATCAGGGCTGCCTTGTCCAATGTTGCCGTTCGACATTTCTCGTAACCATAAAGACAGCCCACCAGAGGATGGCTATATGCGCCTGATTCAGGATACAGGTGGGAAAAAACCTGTTTGAAAGACTCGACAGATCGGACAAAATTTGCAGTGGCGCAACGAATATGCTCAGGCGTTCTGTCTCCCGGGCAACTGCTACCGAATTGCTTGAGTGCTGATACGTAAACCTGACTTTTTGCTCTAATCTCACCGAGGCTCAGGAAGATTGCAAATTCCTTGTCGTGTAATGAAGGGCAGTACTTGTCCGTGGGATGTCTGGATTTTATAGAGATGTCGTTCAGGACGGCAATCAGAAAATCATCAACAACGCTGATTATACATTGCATAATATTACCCTTTTTTATGATAGCTTGAGCTTTACAGTCTTTACGCCTGTGAATTATGTCTCGTTCTCAGAAAACACTTTTTCTCGCTAATCCCTACTACAGTAGAAGTGGGTTAACGGCGGTACTTGCGATGGACTGATACTATTTCTAATTATTTGAGCATGCTACCTTCTCGTTGCCATAAGATATGTGCCTATTTCGCAAAACGCCACGGTATGCTGCGTTGATCCGTCTTAACAAGATATTTATCAAACAATCCATGCATTTCACTAACGTGTGTAAATTGCTCAGGACGTCGTTTTACTCGGCCCAATGGCGATAAAAAAATCCAGAATCAAGCCTAGGCAGGACGAGGTAACAGTGCTTGTACATGGCATCTGGATGCAGGGTTTCATGATGTCAGTTCTCGCCAAGCGGCTGAATTCTTTCGGCTTCCGCACGGTGAGCTTCAATTATAACTTTCTGATCAATTCGCCAGCAGAGAATGCGCGCGACCTTTATCGCCAGATTGGTGAATTAGGCGCTCGCCGGGTGAATCTGGTCGGGCATAGTCTGGGGGGAATCGTTATCTTGCACCTGCTGGATCAATTTCCCGAACTCGCCATCAATAAAGTCGTGCTGATAGGTTCGCCAGTCAGAGGCAGTTACGTCGCCAAACGGGTTCATGAAAATCGTCTTTTGCGACCGCTGCTTGGCCGTAGTGCTGACGGTGGACTTCTTGATGGCGCTCCACAATTCAAAGGTGACAGGCCTTTGGGCATCATCACTGGCAGCGGAAGTATGGGCCTCATAGCGTTGCTATATCCGGCTGGTGACCATAGTGACGGCGTAGTGCGAAATAGCGAAACCCTCATAGAAAACACCACAGATAACGTTTGCGTCCCGTCCTCGCATTCAGCGATGATATTTTCAGATATATGCGCCAACTACGTTGCCAACTTTCTGAATCTGGGCCGCTTTCGCTTATAGCTTTTTTTAATAAGGGTTCGTGAAAAAATACTTCGTCATAATTTATCGCTTCACGAGCCCCAAGGGTCGTTCGAGCGACAGTTGGCGAAGCTGGCTTGAATAGTCCACAATAGAGGGTACTTTGACTATTATCTTTACAAAACAAGAGGCAGTAGATGGCCGGACATAGTAAATGGGCCAATATCCAGCATCGCAAGAATGCGCAGGATGCCAAGCGCGGTAAGCTTTTTACCAAGCTTATTCGTGAGATCAATGTGGCCGCAAAAATGGGTGGTTCCGATCTCAATGCTAATCCCAGGCTTCGGCTGGCGGTGGATAAGGCGCTAAGCGGCAACATGACCAAAGACACCATTGACCGAGCGATCAAGAAGGGCGCGGGCGAGTTGGAGGATGTGGCCTATGAGGAAAACCGCTATGAAGGTTATGGCGTGAATGGTGTTGCAATCATGGTAGATACCATGACAGACAATAGAAATCGCACAGTCTCGGAGGTAAAACATGCGTTTACCAAATACGGGGGAAACATGGGTACGCAAGGTTCGGTCAGTTATTTGTTTGAAAAGCAAGGCGTGCTGAATTACCCCGCAGGTACTGATGAAGATCAAGTCATGGAAGCCGCTTTGGAAGCAGGAGCGGAGGACATACTTGCCAGCGACGACGGATCACTGGAGGTGCTGACAACTGAAGAAGTATTCGTAGACGTAAAAGAGGCTCTGGCATCATCCGGTCTGGAAGCTGAGCATTCAGAGGTTACGATGCGCGCCGCACTTGCGGTCGAGCTGGATGTCGAGCAAGGACAGAAATTGCTCAAGCTTATCGATGCGCTGGAAGATCTTGACGATGTTCAGGATGTTTTTACTAACGCGGAAATTCCGGGCGAATCATACGAAGCATGAATTTATGAGGGATGCTGGCCCCAATTCTCTGATCCGCGTGCTCGGTATCGATCCGGGTTCTGTGGTCACGGGCTATGGCTTGATTGAATCCGATGGGGCGCGTAGTTTTCATCTTACGCACGGGCACATCCGCGTAAAAGGCGATACCTTTCCGGAAAAGCTGGGACATATCCATTCAGCTTTGGGCGAGGTGATAGTGCAATGGCATCCCCAGGAAGTTGCCATCGAACAAGTCTTTCTAAGTAATAACCCTATGTCGGCGCTTAAACTCGGCCAGGCTCGTGGAGCTGCCATAACAGCGGCTGTGTCACGACAATTGCCGGTCTCTGAATATGCGCCGAGGCAAATAAAGCAGGTTGTAACAGGCTCAGGGTCGGCCGACAAGCAACAAGTACAGACCATGATTCGCGCCTTGTTGCAGATTGCAGCGGCTGTGCAGTCCGATGCCGCAGATGGGCTGGCGATTGCCATCTGTCATGCACATTCACGCAATGTACACGGTGGGTTACCAGCCACAAGCCGCAAACACAGTCGAGGCAGAGGACTCAGAATGTGATAGGCCGACTTACAGGCAAATTACTTGAGAAGAATCCACCCTCATTATTGATAGATGTGCAAGGGGTTGGCTATGAAGTCGATGCTCCTATGTCCACATTTTACGCATTACCGCCAATCAACGAATCAATTTCCTTGTTCATTCACATGGTGGTGCGTGAAGATGCGCAGTTGCTTTATGGTTTTTCCAATCGCACCGAGCGAGTGTTGTTTCGCGCTCTGCTTAAAGTCAACGGTGTGGGTGCTAAGGTTGCATTATCAATTTTATCGGGTATGAGCACTGATGAATTTCTCAGCTGTATATCGAGCAAGGACGTTGATGCGTTAATTCGTGTGCCCGGCATCGGTAAGAAAACCGCAGAACGGCTTCTTGTCGAATTGCAGGATAAGGTAGATGTGCTCGATGTTGGGGGGCTTCCCACAGGTTCTCGTCCCAAAACCAATGATGAGTCCGCGCGTTCGCAAGCTGAGGAGGCCTTGGCGGCACTGGGGTACAAGCCTGCGGAGGCTGTGAAGTTGCTCGACAAGCATGCAAGTGCCGATGAGACGGTCGAGCAGATGATACGCTCCGCGCTGCGTGGCGCGGCTCGTTAGCAGTCTCTGCTCAAGTCGAGATGCGATAAATACTTGAGGTTAACCCTAGGGATAACTATTGTGATACGACGTAGTTAACCCTGCAGTTGCCGTTCTATAGCGAGCGCGATTCCCTGTCCACCACCGATGCACATGGTGACAAGACCGAACTGCCCATCTATTCGCTCAAGCTCGTGCATGGTCTTGATGACTAGAATAGCGCCTGTAGCGCCAACCGGGTGCCCCAGGGCTATTGCACCGCCGTTGGGATTTACCTTGGCAGTGTCTAGTCCCAGTGCCTTGTTTACTGCACAAGCCTGCGCGGCAAACGCTTCGTTAGATTCTATAACGTCAAATTGTTCATGGGACATGCCAAGCTTTTTCAATAGTGAACTTACGGCAGGCACCGGGCCGATACCCATGATATCTGGCCTCACTCCCGCATGGGCATAACCCAGTAATTTTGCGCGAGGTTTGAGTCCATGTTTTTCAACAGCAGCCTGTGTGGCGAATACCATGGCAGCGGCACCATCGTTTATACCTGAGGCGTTACCTGCGGTAACGCTGCCATCTTTCTTGAAGGCTGCTCTTAAGGTGGCAAGGCTCTGCGCGGTGGTGCCTGGTTTGGGATGTTCGTCTGTGTCAAAACTAACTGTCTCCCGGCGTACTTTCACTGATACCGGCATTATCTGATCTTTGAAATGACCCGCCTCGATAGCCGCTTGAGCGCGTCGCTGGCTCTGTGCGGCAAATTCATCCTGTTGTTCACGGGTAATGGCATTCTCATCAGCCACGTTCTCTGCCGTGATGCCCATATGTCCACCGCCAAAAGGGTCAGAGAGAGCGCCGAGCATCATGTCGACCATGCTCACGTCACCCATCTTCTGGCCAAATCTGGCAGCAGAGACTAAATGTGGCGACCGTGACATGACTTCACTGCCACCGGCAATGGCTATTTCGGCGTCGTCGAGCATGAGATGCTGTACAGCTGAAACCACGGCTTGTGCGCCTGATCCACAGAGGCGATTAACGTTTAGTGCGGGTGTTTCTTGCGGTATTCCTGCATCGATTGCCGCAACACGTGACAAATACATGTCGCGTGGTTCGGTATTGATAACATGACCAAACACCACGTGACCAAGCAATGAAGGATCCACTTCACTTCGGCTCATCGCCTCGCGAGTTACCAGTGTGGCCAGATCAATGGGCGTATGGGAGGCCAGAGATCCGCCAAATGTGCCAATAGCGGTTCGAGCGCCGTCGATGATGTAGATGTCGTTGCTCATGAGGTCGTCGGGTATCTGCTATAAGTGCGGATAACCTGTATACCAGTGAATGAGGAAGGCGTCCACCGGGTGCGCTTTGTCCACTCTATGCCAAACACTCTTTGCCAAACACCAATAGTGAATCCCAGGACATTGAGTGGCCTAGAGATATCCAGGAAAAATATGGTCGGAACGTGTGTTTAGGCCTGCACATTTAGTATGGTGATGTTCGGTCAGGACACTAACACCAAACCATGTATAACCAACCACTTGGTGGCAACGAGATGCCACGCTTCTCCGGTCCTTCTACCATGATGCGACTGCCATCCCAACTCACCGCAGAAGGCTTACATGCCTGTTTCGTTGGCATAGGCATGGACATCGGCACATCGCACCGCTCGGGTACCCGATTCGGGCCGCGGCAGATCCGCCAGGAATCCGCCATGATTCGGCCTTACAACATGAAGACCAGAATCTCGCCTTTCGACCGTATTCAGGTGGCAGATATCGGGGATGTGCCTATTAATACATTTAACCTTGTCAAGAGCGTCGACATCATCGAAGCATTTTATGATTCAGTGCTCAGCTACGACACGGTGCCATTTACTTTAGGAGGCGATCACACGCTTGTCTTGCCAATCATTCGTGCGATGGCCAGGAAACATGGTCCGGTGGCGGTGATACACGTGGATGCTCATGCAGATGTCAACGACCATATGTTCGGTGAAAAAATTGCTCATGGGACTCCCTTCAGACGCATGGTAGAGGAAGGGCTGGTAGCGCCCGACAAAGTCATACAAATCGGTTTGCGTGCCACTGGATATGCGGATGATGATTTCGATTGGTCGCGCGACCAGGGTTTTCGCGTCGTACAAGCTGAGGACATCTGGTACCAGTCGCTCTCACCGCTAATGCAAGAGGTGCGGCAGATGATGGGAAATAATCCCGTCTATATATCGTTCGACATAGACTCTTTCGATCCGGCTTATGCTCCCGGCACAGGCACAGCAGAGCCCGGTGGCCTGACTTCGCACCAGGGACTGGAAATTGTGCGCGGTATCTACGGCTTGAATATTATCGGTGGTGACCTTGTGGAAGTGTCGCCGCCTTATGACCAATCTGGCAACACGGCGATGCTAGGTGCGACTATCTTGTACGAAATGCTATGTGCTTACGCTAACGGCTTTGATGTACAAGATGTATGAGGCCACAACTTAGATGAGCGCTTACAGAAGCAAGGCACTCTTGGCTCTGGAGCCTGCTTGTTATGAAAGTTATTGGCTACAAAGTCTGCCGTTGGTTGCCAATGAGCCGTCCCTGCAAGACGACCAGTGTTGCCAACTTTTAGTCGTCGGCGGAGGATTTTGCGGTTTATGGGGAGCCATTCTGGCGAAGGAGCAGAACCCGGAGCGTCACGTTGTCCTGATAGAAGCAAAGTCGATAGCCCATGGCGCAAGTGGCAGGCCAGCGGCTATTGTATCAACCTCCGTTATGCACGGACTAGACAACACCCGACGTATGTTTCCAGATGATGTTGCCGAATTGGAAAGTCTGGGCAAAGAAAATATCGATGCCTTGATCAGTACGCTAGAAAAATACAGCATGGATTGTGATCTTGAACTGGGTGGAGAGATGAAAGTATCAGTGGGAGCTGAAGGTCTCGATGCAGTAGAGGAGGACTGCCATTTATACGATCATTACGGTCACGATGTTGTTTTGTTGGGAAAAGCCGACGTGCAGGCGCAGGTGCACTCGCCGTTATTTTTTGGCGGTATCTGGTCGAAAAAGCGGAGCGGTACTCTGCATCCGGGCAAGTTGGCAAGAGAACTAAAACGTGTTGCGCTCCAGCTCGGTGTCAGTATTTTCGAAAATACGCCTCACCTGAGCAACGAACTCACCCACGACAGAGTCGTGGTGCGCACACCTTCCGCCAGCATCAGCGCTGAGAAGGTATTGCTTGCTACCAATGCATGGGCTGCTGGTCACAGAAAAATAAGCCGCAGAATCGTCGCCATCAGAGATCGGATTATCGTAACCGAGCCACTGACTCAAGAACAAATGGCATTGGTGGGCTGGCAGAATCGACAGGGAATATACGATTCAAGAACACAGCTTAACTACATGCGCCTGACCAAGGATAATCGTATTTTGTTCGGCGGCAGGCTGGACTATTTCTTTGCCAATAACACAGACCCTGCGTTAGATAAAACAGCGGAACCTTACATTCGACTAGTCGAGGCTTTCTTCAAGACGTTCCCACAACTTGAGAATCAGATTCGTATCTCGCATGCATGGAGTGGCCCTATTGGTCTGACGTCAAGAATGGCCGTTCACTATCAGTGTTATCACGATGGCAATATGGTTTTCGCGGGCGGCTACTCGGGTTTCGGGGTGACGGCTACACGCTTTGGTGCGCGAGTTGGATTGGCAATACTGGATGGTGATGATATTCCGGAAACTCGCATGGCGTTTGCCAGAACCGTGCCGGGCTATATACCTCCAGAGCCATTTCGCTGGATAGGTGCCAAACTGACGATGTATGCGTTGGACACGGTTGATGAGAAAGGCGGCTGGAGAAAACCATGGGTAAAGTTTGTACAGAAATTGGGGTTTCCGATTGTGCTTTAAGGGTGGTGAAATGGAACAGATGCAAACAGATTTGCCTATGACTAACGCAAACACAATGGATTCCATCACCAGTGTGCAAACCCTATTGTTCAAGGTGCCGCTGCGCGAGGTGCTCAGCGATGCCATGCATGGAGATCACACGCATTTTGAACTGGTCACTGTGACCATAGAACTTGCCATTGGCGATGGGCGAAAATCTGCATACACAGCACGAGTTCCGCCACGCTTTGCAGGAGTTGCATGTGAGTCTGGTTTCCGCGCAACCCGGTGCAGGCATTATAGAGGTACATTCCTTCCCTATTGACGGATCACTAACACCAATCCGGAATTCCCAATTCACCTAAAGGCCTACATCTATGTTGAGTTTCGGGTTATGCTCGACGGGCACATAAGACGTGACAGCTTGGATAGTAATCCGAGAATTGTCAGTGACAGGCAGCAATAAAGCAGGCCTGAATTTACATATGACCAGATAGGAGAACCACCTTGATAACAGACAATTTTGCCTTGAAGGCAACCGCATTAGGCGTCGCTGGACTGGCGTTAGCCATGGTAACGGGCACCGCCAGCGCCAAAGACACAAAATTGCGAATTCAGACTCATTTCTCAACAGAGCAACTGTCCGGGGAGCTGGCGCAGGAGTTCGTTGATGACGTCACTGCGATGTCAAATGGTGAAATTCAGATAGAGATGTTTTTTTCAGGTGCTGTGGTCAAGTCTACCGAGACATTTGACGCGGCGGCTACGGGCATACTCGATTGCGATATGACCGGTGGCGCCTACCAGACTGGCAAGAATCCAGCGTTCCAGTTTGCCGGCGATCTCATGGGTGGTTACGCTAACCCCTACGAGCAACTAGCCTGGCTGTTACACGCTGACGGTTATGCGCAAATCAACAAGCTATACAATGAGCATGACATGGAATTTGTCGGCTGGTGGATCCCCGGTCCAGAGTCGCTTGCCTCAACCAAGCCCATCAGAAACGTTGAAGATTTCAAAAACTGGAAGTTCCGTTCTCCTCCTGGCATGGCAACCATGGTTTTCAAAAACCTTGGCGCTTCTCCCATCGTCATGGATTTCAACGAAATATTCACAGCTCTTGAGTCAGGCATCATCGATGGTGCGGATGCAGCCAACCTGACTAACAATGTGGGTCTGGGTTTATACGATATCGCTGAACACACCAACTTCCCGGGTTTCCACTCCATGCCTGCCGATCATCTGGCCTGCCGAAAGGATATCTGGGATGAAATGCCCGCTAATCATCAAGCCATCATGAAGGTTGCCATGCAGGCACTTGCCCTGAAGAATGCCACTATCAACGAAGTCAAGAACGCAGAAACTGCCAAGGACCTTCGTGAGAAAGGCGTTACCTTGTATGAGTGGACCCCAGAAGAGCTTGCCAAGTACCGTGATGCGGTACAAAAAGGCTGGACTGAATTCGCGACAACGCCAGAAGCAAAAGAGTTGCTGGAAAGTCACGTGGGTTTCCTGCGACAGATGGGTGCAATGAAGTAGTCAGTAAACAGAAAATGTTTGCTTATGTAGCGGTGATGGGACGGGTTCGGTGCCTGATCCATTGCCGCTGTCGATTTGAGAAGTGGCTTCACCAGTTAGACACCACTGCATAAACGGGACACACCATGAAAGATGAATCCGGCAGTTTTTTGCAGTGGCTGGTGCCGATGGCCTTTGTGTTTACCGCAGGCTGGGTAATCTGGCATATTCCCGCCTATATTCTTGATTTTATTCCACCGGCCAGCGAAAGCCTGATGAGTCAGATCAGCGAACTGCACAAGCGCAAAGATGTCACCCCCGATATGGCTGGCTTATTTGGCGGATATGCAGATCCCTTGGATTGGGCAGCGTTACTTTTATTGCCGGCAATATTTTATCTGGGCATGCGCACCGTTCGTTGTGCACCCATGGAATTTGAAGGCTGGCGGCCAATCGACAGATTTGCTTTGTTTGTTGGCAGAATTACCATGGTGCTCATCATATCCATGACAATCATCATGCTGTATGAGGTTTTTTTGCGTTACGTCCTGGAAGCCCCTACATTGTGGGCAAATGAACTGACTCTCTGGATAGCAGGATTTGTATTCTTGTTGTCAGGGCTGTATGCGATGCAGCAGCGCTGTCACATTCGTATCTTTCTGCTTTATGATGTCGTGCCTCGATGGCTGCAACACGCATTCGATATACTCTCAGTGGCGCTTATCTGGGTGTTTGCCATTGTTCTTGTGTTTGGCAGTTACAAGCAAGTGTTCGTCAAGAAGTTCTATCACTGGGAGATGTTCGGTACGGCCTTCGATCCGCCTATTCCTGCCACCCTGCAACCGATGATCCTGATTATGGTTTCCCTGATCGCCATACAGGCGGCCATCAATCTGGTCTCTGATTGGCATAAGATTCCATCAGACAGTCATTCTCTAACCGATATTGATGACGATGAGCTTGAAGCCATCAAACGTAGCGTAGGAGAGCACTGATGGACATCGGCACAATTTCAATTATTGTTGTACTTGGCATGCTGGTGCTGTTGGCGATCGGTATGCCTTTGGGTCTTGCATCGGCCGTACTGGCGGCAGCTGTCATGGTGATGAAGTTCGAGCCCACGGTTGTTACCGACCCCATGACATTCGGGGATGGTTTGCTGACCGGGCGTCCTGGTACTGGTCCGCTGTACATTCTGACGCAGAAAATATTCGATCTATTAACCGAGTATGTGCTGATATCGGTGCCGTTGTTTATTTTTATGGCATCGTTGCTGGAACGTTCCGGAATCGCAAAAACCATGTACACCTCGCTGGATTTCTGGCTGAGCCGGATGCGTGGTGGTATTGCCGTAGTAACGTCCCTGATGGCTGTTCTGCTGGCCGCCATGTCTGGCATCATTGGTGGTGAAATCGTGTTGCTGGGGCTGATTGCCTTGCCTCAAATGCTACGACTTGGCTACGACCAGAATCTGGCCATTGGTACCATTTGTGCCTCTGGCTCTCTGGGCACCATGATCCCGCCATCCATTGTCCTGATCATATACGGTCTGATTACTGAGACATCAATTAAAGCCCTCTTCACCGCAGCATTTCTGCCGGGTTTCATGCTGGCAAGTTTCATCATCATCTACATCATAGTCCGCACACGTCTCAACCCATCGCTGGCTCCATTGCCTGAGCCTTCACCCGGCGATCCGGAAGGTCATGAAAAGTCGATGATGTTCGGTGGGTTTCTTACTCTGGTTGTGACCACTCTCTGTGCACTGCTGCTGGTGCGAGTCCTGATTTATACCTTTACTGGTATAAATGCAGAAGTGTCAGAAGATGATGGTCCGATTCTACTGGGCATGAACTATCACATCCCCTACCTTGCGGGATGTTTTGCCGTAGGGTCAGCGCTTATCCTTTTTGTTTTCGGATGGGCACGCACACGCGCTGGATGGACGAACGGCAAGGGATTGGTGCCGCCTATCGTTATCATCAGCATCGTATTAGGCTCTATCTATGGTGGCGTTACAGGCATTACAGAAGCCGCTGGCATGGGGGCATTAGCTGTACTGGTCATCGCATTGCTACGCGGCGAATTCTCGTTCCGATTGTTGTGGGATAGTCTGATGCGCACTCTGAAATCAACTGGCACCATAATCTGGGTGACCATAGGCGCGGCTGCTCTGTCGGGTGCCTATACGTTGGCTGGTGGCCCATCGTATATAGCAGATCTAATCGTCGGTGCCGATATGCCGACTTTTCTGGTGCTGCTGACCATGATGCTCATCCTGTTGTTCATGGGAGCCTTCATGGATTGGGTTGGCATTGTGCTACTTATCATTCCTGTGTTTTTGCCTATCGTCAAGGCACTGCCTATCGAGGAGATCGGTTTTCTGGGCCAACTGGAACCTCAGCAAGTCTCAGTCTGGTTCGGCGTCTTGTTTTGTATGAACATGCAGGTAAGCTTTTTGTCGCCACCGTTTGGCGGTGCGGCGTTTTATCTCAAATCCGTTGCACCACCACACATTTCTCTTACCGATATATTCAGAGGTTTTCTTCCGTTTATCGGTTTGCAATTGCTTGCGTTAAGCGTACTGCTTATCTGGCCTTCGATAGTGACGGTATTTCTTTAGGGCTCGTCAAATGCATAGCCGGTTAGTTACAAGCAGGCCGACATCCCGCCATCGACAAACAAAGTGTGCCCGTTAACGAAGCTTGACGCTGGTGAGGACAGAAACACGCAGGCCCCCACAAGTTCAGGTAGTTGTCCCCAGCGTCCTGTGGGTGTGCGTTTTGATACCCAGGCTGTGAAGTCTTCATCGGCAACCAGTGCTGCATTTAGCGGAGTATCGAAGTATCCGGGCGCAATAGCATTGACCTGTAGTCCATACCGGGCCCAGTCAGTGGCCATGCCTTTGGTCAGATTCGCCACCGCGCCCTTGGTTGCGGTATAGGGCGCTATGCCCGGGCGTGCCAGTGAGGTCTGGATGGAGGCGATGTTGATGATCTTGCCAGCACCTCGTTTTATCATGTGCCGGGCTGCCGCCTGTCCAACATGAAAAACCGATGCTACATTGGTCTGCAGCATTTTGTCGAACATGGCAGGATCAAAGTCTTCCAGCGGTGTTCGGTGCTGCATACCCGCGTTGTTAACAAGAATGTCGATAGCGCCGTGCTCGCTTTCGAAAGTATTCACTGCGGTGGCACAATCATCGTGACTGGTAACATCGAAGGGTAACTGATGCACGGTCGCCCTTTGATCCTCAAGGGTTTTGGCCGCTGTTCCCAATTTGTCAGTGTCACGCCCATTGAGGACAATAGTGGCACCAGCTTTTGCAAGTCCTTGCGCCAGGGTATAGCCGATGCCTTGCGAAGAGCCGGTGACAAGCGCTGTCTTGCCTTCAAGACTGAACAGGGAGTTGATATCACTCATAAGTGTCTGCTGGAGTTAGGGTTCGTGAAATGATAAACGATGCAGGGACGATCTAAATACATGGTTTATTGTTTCACGATCCCCTTGGGCTGGAGAAAAAATATAATCACATTTCTTGTCCTGGACTTTAGGATTGGCGAATTAACTACATGGAACAGGATTGCAGGTTTGGCGTAATATAACCTCACTGACTGAGGCATGGTATTCATGCATTGACTAGCAAGGCAAGCCGAGGAGACACTTGAGCACAGGTCTCTGTTAACAAGACGGAATAAACATTTTATGAAGGCTATAGTTATTCATGGAGCGAAGGATCTTCGTATCGAAGAGTGTTCGATTCCAGCTCCACGCAAAGGCGAAGTAGAAGTAACTATTGCTACAGGCGGCATCTGTGGGTCAGATCTGCATTACTACAATCATGGCGGAATTGGCAATCACATCCGTGTGCGTGAACCTATGGTCCTGGGACACGAAGTATCTGGATTTGTCACAGCCATTGGTCCGGGGGTTACCGAATTTGTCGAGGGCAATCTGGTGGCGGTATCACCGTCACGCCCCTGTGGTCATTGTCGGTTCTGTCTGGAAGGAAGCCACAATCATTGCCTCAATATGCGTTTTTACGGGTCGGCCATGCCAATGCCGCACATTCAAGGTGCTTTCCGGCAGACACTTAATGCAAAAGTGTCACAATGCTTTGTTGCCGACGGGCTAACACCGAAAGAGGCGGCCATGGCGGAGCCCTTCGCGGTGGTGCTGCACGCAACGCGTAATGCTGGCGAGATACTGGGTAAGCGTGTGTTGGTCACGGGATGTGGACCGATTGGCGTGTTGGCCATTATTGCCGCACGTCGTGCCGGTGCTGCGGAGATAGTTGCCACTGATTTGTCAGATAACGCCCTTGAGTTTGCGCGCAATGCAGGTGCTGATATTGCTCTTAATACACTGACAGCGAGCGACGCCTTGCATCCATATTCCACAGGTAAAGGCTATTTTGACATTATGTTCGAATGTTCTGGTGCCGTCGTCGCATTAAGCGAAGGTATCGCTGCCATGCGTCCCGGCGGTGTGATCATGCAAGTAGGGCTGAGCGGCGATATGTCTTTGCCCATGATGGCAATCACAGCCAAGGAATTACAACTTCGGGGCTCGTTCAGGTTTCATTCGGAGTTCGAGATGGCGGTTCGTTTGATGAGCCGCGATCTGGTCGATCTTAACCCTCTGGTGACACATACTGTGCCACTGGATAGAGCGGAGGATGCCTTCCTGATTGCCAACGATCGCAATCTGGCCATGAAGGTACAGATTGACTTTATATCCTGATGCTACATAAATGCTATCAAATGCTACTCTTAGATAAGCTTTGATACTGGCAGCCCTATCAGTGACTCATCCTAATCCCCTCATCGCCGCCGAGCCTCATCGCGAAGATGCTCAAGAGCGCGCCATGCGACCCAAGAAGCTGGCGGACTACCATGGCCAGCGTGCTGTCACAGAGCAGATGGATTTGTTTATTTCTGCCGCGAAATTGCGTCAGGAAGCATTGGACCATGTACTCGTGTTCGGCCCTCCAGGGCTTGGCAAAACCACACTGGCCAATATTATTGCCAATGAACTCGATGTTCGAATTTTGCACACCTCCGGTCCGGTCATGGAGCGCCCCGGTGATCTGGCAGCCATTCTGACCAATCTGGAAGCCAATGATGTTTTGTTCATTGATGAGATTCACCGGATGAGCGCTCTGGTCGAAGAGGTCCTATACCCGGCGATGGAGGACTACCAGATCGATATCATGACCGGCGAGGGCGTAAGCGCACGTTCTTTCAAGATAGACTTGCCGCCGTTTACTCTCGTAGGTGCAACCACCCGTGCAGGTCTGCTCACATCGCCGTTGCGGGACCGGTTTGGTATCGTGCAACGATTGGAATTCTATGAGGTGGATGATCTTGCCGGCATCGTAGCTCGCTCTGCACGCTTGCTGGAAGTGCAGATAGACCATCAAGGTTGTATTGAAATTGCTCGCAGGGCACGAGGTACGCCGCGAATCGCCAACCGTTTGCTACGCAGAGTGCGAGATTACGCTGACATCCGAGCGGACGGCACGGTGGATGTGGATACTGCAGATGCTGCATTGAATCTGTTGAACGTAGACAAACTGGGTCTGGACGCCATGGATCGGCGCCTTCTTAACGCCATCATTCATAAGTTTGACGGAGGCCCGGTTGGTATAGATAACCTGGGTGCTGCCATGTCGGAAGAAACAGGCACGCTGGAAGAGGTCATAGAACCTTACCTGATACAGCAAGGTTTGCTGATGCGCACGCCCAGAGGGCGGGTGGTTACGCCGCGAACCTACGAGCATCTAGGCCTGCCGGTGCGTCAATCGCAAGACGACAAGTAGGCTGTGCATTGGCGGTGGGGCCGCTGTCAGCGTCAAAACCGGGCGTTGAGGAAAGTTATTGGCGCTTAGTGTGTGTATTTTCAACACTTTGTCTGCAATAATTCTCGTATGAAGACATTTTCGTTGCCAGTGCGGGTTTATATAGAGGACACGGATGCCGGTGGAATTGTCTATTACGCTAATTATTTGAAGTACATGGAAAGGGCACGTACGGAATGGCTAAGAGCAATGGGGGTGGAGCTTGATGTGTTGCAGCAGCAACATAAAACGCTCTTTGTGGTGCGTTCGGTGAGTATAGATTACATGACTCCGGCCAAATTCAACGATGAGATTACGGCCTCCGTCGAATTGGATACTTTGAAAGGTGCCAGCATCTGTTGCCAGCAGGCTATCATGCGAGATGACACTGTTCTTGCAAGAGCCAGTGTCACGCTTGTCTGTGTGAATGCCGATACACTAGGCCCCCGAGCTATTCCAACCCCAATCCGAGAGGCGATGACTGTTGAACGCTGACCTATCCATCATGCACCTGATTCGAGATGCCAGCCCGGTGGTTCAAGGGGTCATGATTATCCTGGCGATCGCCTCGATCATGTCCTGGGCCTTGATCCTGGGTAAATCTCGACAACTGCGTCGTGCAAAAAAACAAGCTGATCTGTTCGAGCAGGATTTCTGGGGCTCGTCTGATATCTCGGGTACCTATTCCAAACTTACGATGCGTCGCGGCACGCTGGACGGGCTGGAACGCATCTTCGAGGCGGGTTTTTCCGAATTCGGTCGGTTGCGACGAAAAACCAGTAACGACGAAATAATAATGGATGGATCAGGGCGTGCCATGCGTATCGCGCTGTCACGAGAGGCCGATGTGGTGGAAACCCATTTACCGTTTCTGGCCACCGTTGGTTCAATCAGCCCCTATGTCGGTCTTTTTGGTACTGTTTGGGGCATCATGAACTCATTTACAGCGCTAGGTAATGTTCAGCAGGCAACACTTGCCATGGTTGCTCCGGGAATTGCTGAGGCCTTGATAGCAACCGCTATCGGACTTTTCGCCGCAATTCCGGCGGTCGTGTTTTATAACCGCTTTGCTACCGATGTCGATCGCCTGCTAAATCGTTACGAAAACTTCTCTGAAGAATTCTCCACCGTTCTGCAGCGACAGGCTATTCGTCGTGGCAATGGTAGCGAAGGCGACGAAGCCCAGTGAACATCGTGATTACTTTCATCTTACGCTCATATTGGAACAGCACGGTGAGCTCTCATGGCTAGGGCCGTTGTCAGTCCTCGTCGGTCGCGCAGATCTCGTCGTCAGATGGCAGAGATCAATGTGGTGCCTTATATCGATGTAATGTTGGTACTGCTGGTTATTTTCATGATCACCGCACCCTTGTTGCAGACAGGCGTTGAGATCGACCTGCCGGATGCCGCTGCCACACCTATAGCCAATGATGGTGGCGAATCTCAAGAGCCACTCATATTGTCTATAGACGAGGGAGGCCAGTGGTTTCTCAACGTGGGTGAGGATCCGCAAGCGCCCTTGTCTCGCGAAGAAGTGCAGCGGCTGGCCAGTGCTGTGCTGCGTCTTAACCCGAACCGTCGTGTGCTGGTAGCAGGCGACCAGTCCATCGATTATGGACAGATCATGCAGGCCATGGTCACCTTGCAAGTGGCTGGAGCCCCCGAAATCGGTCTAATGTCAGACCCAGCACGCTAATCATGATCGAGCTGCTGAAAAAATATCCACTGGGCATTTTTATCTCTTTGCTGTTGCATGGATTTTTGATTGCAGGTCTGATTTTCCAGTTAAGCGATAAGCCGGATGCCACTGGCACGGACGTCACTGAAGAGGCGCCCATCCAGGCATTTGCCGTCAGTGAATCAGATATCGAAGCTGAGGTACAAAGACTGCAGGCGCTAGAGGAACAGCGCGAGCAGCAAGCTCTCGAAGAGCAGCGTGCACTGGAAGAGACAGTGGCTGCTTTGGAAGATGCGCAGCAAGCAGCCGAACAACGATTGCAGGAAGCAACCGAACTAACAGAACAACAACGGGACGCATCCGAGCAGGAAAAAGCCCGTATAGAAGATTTGCAGCAGCAGGCGCGAACTCTGGAAGACCAGCGAGAAGAGCAACGTGTCAATGCCGCTGCCGAAGCCGAACAATTGCAAGCGTTGCGTCAGCAAGAAGCCAGTCTTAGCGAGCAGCAGATTCTCGAACGTGAAGTCACACTTGAAAGGCTTCGACAGGAAAGACTTCGCGAAGAGCAACGTATCAGTGAAGCTCAGGAAATGCTCGAGCGTGAAACCCGGCGTATGGAAGAGGCGCGCAATCTTACCGATGCCGAACGGAGGCGTCTGGAAGAGGCGCGACGAGAAGCCGAGGAGCGCACACGCGCATTGCAGGAAGAGGCCCGACTAGCCACTGAAGAAAAAGCACGGGCTGTGGAAGAGAAAGCGCGCCTTGATGAGCAAGCTATAAAGGCGGCTGAAGAGACAGCACGTCTGGAAGAACAAGCTGCGCTGGCTGAACAGAAGCGAGCAGAGGCTATCGCTGAGCAACAAGCGGCTGCAGCAGAAAGCGAGCGCATGGAACAGGAACGACGCATTGCTCTGGAAAAACAGCAGAAAGAAGAGGCAGAAGCGGAATTAAAGCGACTGGAAGAAGAGCTTGAGGCTGCTGAATTGGCTAGAGAGCAAGAACGTCGGGAGGAGCAGGCTCGGCAGAAAGAACAAGCTCGGGTTGAAGAGGAGCTTGAAGCAGCCGCCGCCGAAGCCGCACGATTGGAGGACGAAAAGCAACAGGCAGCTGCAGAAGAAGCTCGTGTAGCCGAAGAAGCGCGCGTGGCAGAAGAAGCTCGTGTAGCCGAAGAAGCGCGCGTGGCAGAGGAAGCCCGTGTAGCCGAAGAAGCGCGCGTGGCAGAGGAAGTCCGTGTAGTCGAAGAAGCGCGCGTGGCAGAGGAAGCCCGTGTAGCCGAAGAAACACGAGTAGCAGAAGAAGCCCGATTAGCCGAGGAAGCACGCTTAGCCGAGGAAGCACGCGTAGCCGAGGAAGCACGCATAGCCGAGGAAGCACGCATAGCAGAAGAGGCCCGAGTAGCAGAACAAAAACGTGCGGCAGAAGAGCAGGCACGCTCAGCGGAACGAAAACGCCAGGCCGACGCACAGGCGCGTAAGAAAGCGGCCGCCGCCGAACAGGCGAAGCGTGCAGAACAAGCCCGGCGGGCACAGGAAGAAAAAGTGGCTGCCGAAAAAGCCGAAGAGGAGCGTTTGGCAGCAATCGCGAATGAGGAGAATACGAGATTGGCACGCCAGCGGCGAACACAGCTAACGCAATTGCGCAATCGATACTTCAATGCCATTCGTCAGCGGGTTGAAGCCAAATGGCGCAAACCTCCTGGCATCAGTGGCGGGGTGGACTGTATCGTCAGTATTTTGCAAAACTCGGGTGGTGAGGTTATTCAGGTGGTGGCCGTCGAGTGCAAAGGAGGAGGGAATGCGTTGAGAAAATCTGTAGAAAACGCAGTACTGGCGGCTTCGCCCTTGCCGCAAGCTCCCGACAGAGCGTTATTCGATAGTCGGGTAAAGTTCTTCTTCCGTCCCAGTTAACACATACCAGAGATTTTTACTGTGGAATTTTCTGACGCTTTTGCCTTCGTAAATCGGTAGGATATCTACTCGAAACGTGATCACTGGCAGTCAGATTACTCAGATACATGGCTGGAGCGCTGGTTATTACCGTTGCGCAGGCTTGAAACCCAAACATACCGCTACACCATACTGCAAGCTGAAATCTTCAGCTCTTGCGATGGTCTATGCTTTAGGATAGCGGAAACGTAATCTATGTCGGACATCAGAAACTTGTTTTACAACAAACATCTCTTTTTTCAAAAGCTTGGCTGCCTGTGGCTGTTGTTGTTGTACTGCGTGCTTAATCCGGCGAATGCCGTTATCGAAATCGAGATAACACAGGGTGGAGACAACGCCATTCCTATTGCTATCGTGCCGTTCGGATGGTCAGGTAACGGAGCACCGCCGATGGACATCGCGGCTATTGTCGATGCAGATCTGCAACGTAGTGGTAACTTTTCTCCCCTGAACCGGCAAGATCTTGTGGCTACACCCGTCAGCGGAGATACACCGCGATTTGCAAACTGGCGTCTTTCTGGCGCGGATTTTCTGCTCATCGGTGCAACTCGACCGCAAGAGGCTGGTTATCTGGTTGAATTCCAGCTTTACGATGTCATTCAGCAGTCTTTGATGACAGGCTTCAGTTTCAAGGTTACCGATCAAACCCTAAGAAGTGCAGCGCATCAGATCTCTGACGAAATCTATGAAGAAATTCTGGGTATCCCGGGCGCATTCAACACGCAGATTGCGTTTGTCTCAGTTGAAGGCCGAGTTGGCGATCGCAACTATCAACTACAACTTGCCGACGCTGATGGCGAAAACCCGAAGGCTATGCTGACATCGCCGCGACCTATTCTGTCACCCGCCTGGGCACCAGATGGTGTTCGCATCGCCTACGTATCCTTTGAGAACAGAACGCAATCAGCCATCTATATTCAAGACCGGCGCAAAGGCAGCCGGATCAAAGCCATCTCTCGCCCAGGTATTAATGGTGCGCCAAGCTGGTCGCCCGATGGCAAACGTCTGGCGTTAACGTTGTCAGAAGAAGGCAATCCGGAGGTGTATATCCTTCAAGTAGATACCGGTGCACTGCGCCGGATTACTGACAGCGATGCCATCGACACAGAGCCTGTCTGGATCGACGACGAAACTATTGTATTTACTTCAGATCGCAGTGGCGGACCTCAGCTTTACGAAGTTTCCGCTCGTGGGGGTCGTGCATCGCGTATTACATTCGAGGGAAAGTATAATGCCAGCGCTACCGTTTCTGCGGATGGGTCTACTGTGGCTTTTGTTCACGGTGAAGGCGCAGGTTTTCAGATAGCTGCAATCGATCGCCGCTCCGGCCTGTTCCAGGTGCTGACGCAAGGAACCCTGGATGAGTCGCCCAGCTTTTCACCGAACGGACAGATGATTATCTATGCCACGGAAAAAAACGGTCGAGGAACCCTGGGTGCCGTTTCTCTTGACGGTAGTGTAGTTCAAAGTCTGACACTTGACGACGGCGGATCGGTAAGAGAGCCGGCGTGGTCGCCTTATTCAAAATAACGCCTAAACTAAACGCTCAACATTTCCCATGACGACTCAAGGTACGAGACTATGACAACAATTCGCCTGATGGTAACGCTAACGGTGGTTATGGGCATGAGCGCATGTGGCTCCAACCCGGCTCGCGATACTGAGATCATCGATACCACCGAGCAGGCGAGCGCTGTGGTGCAGCCAGTCACCATTGATGGTTTGCAGGATGGCACAAAACTCGATCCCAATTCCATTGCCGGGCGCGCACCTTTAGAGCGTGTTATCTACTTCGACTATGATCAGGCTGAGCTAAGGCCTGAGTTTCTGGATATTGTGGCGCAGCATGGACGCTTCATGGCCGAGAACCCCGATGCGCGGGTACGTCTGGAGGGGCACACTGACGAGCGTGGTACTCGCGAGTACAACATTGCACTAGGTGAGGCACGTGCAATTACCATCTCGCGCATGCTGCAACTTCAAGGAGTGGGATCTACGCAACTGCGAACAGTGAGCTATGGGGAGGAGCTCCCGGTTGATGAGGCCCACAACAGTGATGCCTGGGCTAAAAACCGACGCGTCAACGTAATCTACGAAGTCGCTATTACAAACTAGCTATTTCAAAATGGGTATTTCAAACTAGGTATTGTTTTTTGCATACTTGACGAGAACGTGATGATCAATATCGGACTGATAAGGCAAGCTTGCAGGCCACTGGGCCTCTTACTGGTTGGCGTGTTCGCTTTCGGTAATGCGCAAGCACAAGATAAAAAGACCCTGGAGGCTATTGACTCACGAGTGAGTCGAATCGAGCGAGTGCTTGATCAATCACTTCTTGAGCAGTTTCAGCGTGTAGATGGCTTGCAAAAGGAAATTCGCTCACTGCGGGGCGAAATTGAAAGTCTCACCTTTGAACTCAATACGCTTGGAAAACGCAGTACCGATTTGTACGCAGACACCGACGGCCGTCTTACGGATCTGGAAGAGACGCAAGGCTCACTTGATTTATTTGACGAAGATGGCAATTTGGCGGCAGGCGCATTACTGGATGAAACATCTGGTTTTCTTGACGAGACAGCTGGCGATGGTGCACAAGGTGGCATCGAGGAATCGAGCAGCTCGTCGCCGGCCGCCGTCATTGTTAGTGAAGGGGGGCCTGCCATTCCGGTATCCAATATGGAAGAGTTTGGTGACGGACCCAGACCGCCCACCAACGCGTTGCGCGACACCGCTACAAATGCCGAAAAACTGGCTTACAACAGTGCCTATGATCAACTAGCCAGAGGACAGGCAGAGGAATCGACAAAATCGTTCAACAGCTTCCTGACCCAATACCCGGATGGCCCATACTCGGATAACGCCTGGTACTGGCAGGGTGAGGCCATGTATGCAGGGCGAGATTTCGAAAAAGCCTTGCGCAACTTCGGTGTGGTCATCAACTCCTTTCCCAACAGCCCGAAGGTGCCTGACGCACGCCTGAAAATAGGCTTTGCGCTATACGAGCAAAATCAGTACGAGCAAGCCCGGGCTATTTTGACCGGAGTGCAGGACGATTATCCCGGACGCTCAGCATCAGTGCTTGCCAGAAAACGCCTTCAGCGGATGGATCGGGAAGGGTTATAAGATCCCGTCAATTTACTGCTTGCAAGATACCCAATTGGCTTTCTGATGCGGTATCATATGCGGCTCTGGTGTTGCGGCATCAGAACCAGCCTTTGGGGGCGTTAGCTCAGTTGGTAGAGCATCTGACTTTTAATCAGGTGGTCGTAGGTTCGAATCCTACACGCCCCACCATACCCCATGGAACGATGTCACGTATCTAACCACCGGTACTTAAGGCTGTACTCAGGGCTGTATTCAAGGCTGGTTTGGACGTTTCGTGAAATCGGAGTGCTTGATACCAGCCAGACAAATTACGTATCGTGTCTACATGACACCTGGTCTTACACACTGTATTTCGAGACACTGATTTCGAGATGAATGATCATCCATCTCGTCGTGGTAGATTTGCAGGTGTGTTGCTGCTTGTCCTATTAGGCTTGATCATTATTCTTGGTTTTGCTTATCCTCCGGCGGATTACCTGCCAGCGGCCCATTGGGGTGCGCTGCTTGAGGCGTCTGGTGCTGAAGGTATGGCGGTGTTTGTCATAGCGGGCCTGTTGGCCACATCTGTGGGCCTGCCTCGGCAACTTGTGGCGTTTATTGGTGGGCTTGCTTATGGGATAGTAGCCGGGCTGTTTCTATCTTTGCTTGCGGCGCTTTCGGGTTGCTGGTTAACGGCCATTATTTCGCGTCGTTTTTTTGCGTCGATAATCAGCGATCGATTTCCTCGACCTATCGCAGCACTGGATCGCCTTACCCGGCAGGATCTGTTTCTGAAAATACTGGTACTCAGACTGCAGCCGCTGGGCACAAACCTGCTAACGAATATCTGTATCGGATTTACGCAAGCATCTTTGCCAAAATTTGTTGTTGCTTCAGCAATCGGGTACGTTCCCCAAATGCTGATCTTCTGCTTGCTGGGTGTTGGGGTCAGAGTTGACTCTGAGGCTCAAGCGCTACTCAGCCTGTTTCTTCTAGTGGTATCAATTGTGCTAGGAATTTGTTTATACAAGAGGCACATTAGTTCCGCTTAGGCAAGCGGGGCTTGTCGATTAACATTGACACACAGCGTGTAGTTGTCTTTAATGCTGGTGGTTTTTGTATATTGGACAGCACGATTTTTGTTTCTAGCGACTCTTGCGGGCATGGATGTCGCCGATTGGTCATGGAAGGCTGCCCAATCTAACGACAAGGTAACTCCATTGCGCCATATGCGCCCGACATTTTGCTTAACCATCAGCCAGGTATGTTTGCAGAAATTCATGGGTGTTTATATACTCAGGGCACGTTTCTGCGTTACGGTCCCCGACCTGTTACTGATCAATTCTTCAAGGGAATGAATCACTGATGTCACCTACGACGGTCAACACAAAAACAATCGCTGCCGGGCTGTTGTTTATTGCACTAGCCTCGACAAACGCGAACGCTCTGGAAGGAACGTGGCAAATTGGACTAAATGCTGGAGTGTCGCGGTTGTCTCCTGAAACGGAGGGTTCCGGGTTTACGCTGGACAAAGACCAGTCATCTGCTGTCAGTGCATATTTCAGTCTTGACGTAACGCCGATAATTTCCGCTGATATAGCCTTCACTGATTTGGGTGAAGCTGAGCTATCGCAAAACGAGATTATCGGGTATCAGGCAATTTCGATAGGGGCTACTGCCTATATTCTGGGCGAAAAAGAAGCGTCCTATCGAAGTGAAGGGGCTTCCACATATTTAAGGTTTGGCTTGAGCGCTATCGAGAATGACTCTGGTATCGATTTGAACGAATCCGACAACGTAGCGTTATGGCTGGGCCTGGGGTTGCAGTACCCGATGTCTCCCAGTTGGGGCTTTCGCGCCGAATTGTCAAGTTTTGACGGGGATGCCCAGGCTCTTATGGCCGGTGTCTTCTGGAGAATAGGAGCTAGCACTGACGAGGAGCCCTTAGAAGATCCGGTAGCGATACCCAATCCTCTCGATGGGACTGATGAGCCAACCGAATCTGCGCGAACCTTGCCAACTGAAGAAGTAACACCCGACGTACCTACTCCCCAACCCGGACCAGAGGTTTTGGAGCAGCCAGCTATAAAGGCACCGAAAACGGCACCTGTACAAGCTGAAGTTACAGAGGCCGCCCCGGTCCAACCGCAACCTGAAGTTGACTTGCCGACGCCGCCCGCTCAACAACCTGAAACTGTTGATGTCGAAAAGGCATGTCCGCCAGCCGCTGCGGCTGTCATACCTGAATCAAACGACTGCTTGTTACTTAATAGCGTAGTGACAGGTCTTAATTTTGTTGGTAATACGGCAACGATGACGTCGCTGGGTGCCTTGTCATTGGATCGGGTTGTCGCAGCCTTGAAAGACTATCCGAGCCTGACAGTAGAGATCAGAGTACATACCCAGTCGCTGGGCGACGCGCAGGAAGAGGCGCAATTGTCAGCTGAGCGTGCCAAATCGGTTGCAAGATATCTGGTGCAAAACGGTGTACCTGTCCGTCAGTTGACTGCGAAAGCATTCGGCGCTAAACAACCTTTCGAAGGCGGCAGTTCACCGAGGCAAAATAACCGCGTGGAATTGCGATCACGGTAAATTACCAGTTTTTTCGAAAACGCAGCTTGGTGTAACTCGTGTTGCGTACCTGTTTTAAAAGAACTTAAGTTCAGGATGCTTAAACCGTAGTGTTTGAAAAGTAATTTTTGAGAAACTTTTCACAAATATGTGATCAGTCATGCCGATTTGAGTATCAGTTGGCAGGTATGTAAAAGTAATTTCGGTGTTTGCCGATAGCGATGTAAGTAAGGGGCCGGATTCACGGCGCCAAGCTTAAACCGCTTTTTGGCAGGAACCGAAGCAACGATGAAAAATGATTCGTCTATAGCACGTACGCTCGCTTATACGCACTCTTACAATGCTCTATCCGGGGCTGTGCGGGCAGGCGTCGATCTGTCAACACTTCGTAAAACTGCGACAGCCGTGTTGGTAGCCAGCGTGTTGACAGGTTGCACAGCATTAAGCAATCCTGAAAAAATCAAACTCGACATCCCGGCAAATACCAGCGAATTTAAAAACCGTCTGTATGCAGGCGTTGCCATGGGAAGTTCAAATCTGAGTCCGAACACTCGTGGCGAGGGATTCTCGGTGGATTCTTCTGGTGATACGGGGACACAGTTGCGTCTTGGATATGATGTTCACAACCTGTTGTCAATGGAAGTGGATACATCGGTTTTGGGTCGATCTACATTGCGCGGCAATCCTGGGACAGCGGCGGAAGGCATCCCCGGAGAAGTAAAATACTCTGCTGCAACTATCAGCGCACTGGTTTACGGCTGGAGTGGTGTGCAGTCGCGATCACGACGCGAGGGTCTAAGTGCGTATGGTCGCTTTGGCTTTTCTGCGCTCAGCAAGTCATCAAATGTACCCGACATCGAAGAGAGCGGGGCGGTGCCAATCCTTGGTATCGGTGCTGAATATGGTTTTGTAAACGGTCTGGGATTGCGGGCTGAAATTACGCGATTTGACAGTGATGTCAATTACGTTGGCTTTGGTGCTGTCTACCGGTTTGGACTATCGCCTCAAGGCATAGGGCGCATGATTGCTGCAGCAGCAGAGCCTGCCTTGACTAGCAAAAGCACTAAAGTGGCCAAAGTCGGAACCTTGCCAAGCAGTGGGACTATTGTTGAGCGATACGCTGGCCCCAACGCGCGACCAGCAAACGGCAGCGCTCCACATTTGCATTACACTTCAGGTGCCGAGCCTGATCAGAAATATGTTGGCAGTATGTCAGAAAGGTGGCGTCCGGCAATGCGTGCTGATGACCGTGATGTTGATGGTGTGCTGGACAATGTCGATAGCTGTCCTGATACTGCCGATCACGTCACTGTCGATCGTTTTGGTTGCGGCCTTTTCGATGCTGTCCTGCATGAGGTCACTTTCAAGAGTGGCTCTCGATGGCTGACGCCCAGGGCGCGCGCTCAACTTGATCTACTGGCTGACACCTTGCTGGCGTTTCCCGAGGCACGCATTCAGGTAAGAGCGCACACTGACTCACGCGGTGCCGCCGATATGAATCTGGACTTGTCATCACGACGCGCAGAAGTGGTCGTGCTCTATCTTCAGTCCAAAGGTGTACACGAGTTGCAACTTCAAGCTGTTGGCATAGGTGAGACCCAACCGCTTGATGCGAACAATACAAGCGCCGGTCGTAAGCGAAACCGGCGAGTCGATATCGTGACCTTGCCTGATCAAGACGCCGGACAGCTTCTGGTGGCTGAAAACGTGAGTTCACAAGCCGTCATGACGACACAAAACACCTTTACCGGCAAGCAAGATTCTGCAGGCACGCGTATTGGCAACGATGAATGGAACTCAGCTGTGAAATCGACTAAACCAGAAACATCAAAGGGCAAAGCCTCCACCAGAATCAATTCCGAGCCTGGTCTGCTTGCCGCGCTACCCGAAACAGCCACTCTGTCTGCGCAGGTGCGTGCCGCAACAGCCAAAGGCCCTGTTTATGTACCGGCACCGTTACCCAGACCTGGCTATGCACCCGATTTCCCTTTCTCAGGTGTACTCAAAGGTGTCAATTTCGAGCGCGGCGAGAGTAGCTTGTCGCCAGATGCGCAAAACGCGTTGACGCCACTCATGCAGGCATTGATAGGCAATCCTTCTATCAAGGTGGCTATCATGGCGCACACAGATAACAACGGTGGGACGACAGTTAATCAGATTTTGTCAGGCAAACGGGCAGACTCTGTCGTACAGCACCTGATAGGAGGTGGAGTTGCACCAGCAAGGCTCAAGGCCGAAGGCTACGGCGAAACACTGCCTCTGGTACAAAACGTCACTGACGCTGACAGACGGCGTAATCGCCGGGTAGAGGTGCGTGTACTGAAATAATCGAAATAAGAATAAAACTTTCCTTATCCGGCGTATCGAAAAACAACTCAGTTCAAAAGTTGAAAAAAGTGTTTTCTGATAACGTTTGTTAATTCTCGTTTATGCGTTGTCGTGGGAGTGCAGCCAAACCTAACTATTGTGTAACCTGTTAAATTGTTTATTGTTCCGGGAGGCGAAGGCTTCCATATACGGATCCGCCAACAAGGTATTAACTACACATGAATAAATTGCACAAGTCGCCAGCGGCTGAAGAATTAAAGGTATTTTCAACCACAGCTCGCATCCAGAATACTGGAATCAGCTCACTGACAACGCTTGCAGTTGCGGTAAGTCTTGCCTTGGGTGGAGTGTCACTCAGTGCTAACGCCCGCACCGAAAGCCCGCGAGCCATTTCTGGCGAATCACCAGCTACGATCTTCCTGCAGGCGGTTGAAGCACCGGGCGGACCTGATACCGATGGCGATGGCATTAGAAATCAGGATGACCGCGACGATGACAATGACGGCATTCTTGATACCGAGGAAGGGCTGAACGATGCTGATGGCAACGGCGTAGCGGATGCAGGTTCCAGAGACACTGACGGCGACGGCACACCTGATGGTTACGACCTTGACAGCGACAACGACGGCGTACTTGATATGTACGAAGGTCGTCTGGATGCGGCTACGGTTGCGCAGCTCGATAGCTTCAAGATAAATGGTGCTATCGACATTCGCGAGCCAGTTGGCAGCAACGGTATTGCTAACAGTATCGAAGACGGTGCGGATTCAGGTCAACTTCGCACAGGCCTTATGGATACAGATGGCGACTCGATTCCTGATTACCTGGACCTGGACAGCGACAATGACGGTATTGCCGATCTTGTTGAAGCCGGTGGTTTCGATAACAATAACGATGGTCGTGTAGATAACTTTGTTGACCAGGATGACAAAGGCGTAGACGATAATGTTCAAGCCAGCGCGTTGCCATTGTTCGATACAGATAACGACGGAATACGAGATTTTCAGGATACTGATTCGGACAACGATGGCCTGCCTGACAGGGTTGAAACACCGGGCAATCTGGCACGACCCAACGATTCCGATGGCGATGGAGCTGCGGACTATCGTGAACAAGACTCCGACAATGACGGTGTTTCTGATGCAATAGAGGCAGGTCCTGATCTTGCCAATCCGGCAGACACCAACGGTAACGGTATACCTGACTTTCAGGAAGGTGGCATTCAGAACACCGATGGCTCTGCTGGCATCCCCGGCGTACCCGGCGCTCCTGACCCGACGCCTGCTGGACCACAAAATGACGACTCTCGTCCAGACCGTGACGGTGATGGAATTGCAAATCAAGACGATCTGGATGACGACAACGACGGCATTCTGGATACTGAGGAGGGGATCATAGATGCAGACGGTAACGGTGTTGCTGATGCTAATTCACGAGATACGGACGGTGACGGCACACCTGATGGAAACGATCTGGACAGCGATAATGATGGTATCTATGATCTTGTTGAAGCTCGTTCAGGTACAGCACTGATTGCAACACTTGACCCTGTGAATATCGGTGCCATAGATATCCAGATTGAGGTAGGTACAAACGGGGTTACCGACACCATAGAAACATCTCCAGGCTCAGGAATTATCAATGCGCCGCTGATTGATACCGATGGCGACGGCATCTTCGACTACCTTGACATTGATAGTGATGGCGATGGTATTGGTGATCTTGTCGAAGCGGGTGGCATTGATGCAGACTCGGATGGTCGTATTGATGGTTTTGTCGATGTCGATGACAAGGGTGTGGATGACTCTGTTCAGGCAAGTGCATTGCCGTTGTTTGATACAGACGGTGATGGTTTGCGTGATTTCCGGGATCTGGATTCGGACAACGACGGAATACCTGACAGTGTCGAGACACGCGGGCCATTGGGTGCGCCCACCGACAGTGATAATGATGGTGCTGCTGATAACCGCGAGCAGGATGCCGATAACGACGGAATAAGCGATACAGACGAGGCGGGTCCCGACCTGAACAATCCTGTTGATACTGACGGAAACGGCGTGCCGGATTTTCAGGACAACACCAACGGCTCAGGTCCAGCGGTTGATGATCCCAATGGTGATCATGATAGCGATGGTCAGCTCAATGGCGTCGACACTGATGATGACAACGACGGTATTCTGGATTCTGTCGAGGGCAGAGCCGATGCAGATAGCGATGGCATTATCAACTCTCTTGATCTTGACAGCGACAACGATGGTGTTCTTGACAGTGTTGAGGGCAGTGTTGATTCAGACAACGATGGCATAGCCAATATGCTTGACCTGGATAGCGACAACGACGGCATCTATGATGCTATTGAAGCTTCGCGTGGTGCCATATCCAGCAATGGCCGTCTTTCTACCGGTAGCGCAGACAGATTCGGTCTGCTTGAAGGTGCCTCCGATCAGCTCGTTGATACTGATGGTGATGGCGTTGTTGACAGGCTCGACCTGGATTCAGATAACGACGGTCTCACCGATGTTCTGGAAGCTCAGGGAATAGACAACAACCTCGATGCAATGCTGGATGCAACAACGGATACAAATGCTGATGGCGCTGATGACTCGCTTGTACAACGTAGCCCGCAGGTAGCCGATCAGGATAGTGATCGTATCCCTAACTTCCGTGATCTTGACAGTGATCAGGATGCTGTGGCTGATATTGTCGAAAACTTTGGGCCGTTAGCTGATCAGAACAGCGACGGTGTCATCGATAACTTCATAAGCACCAGTGGTAACGGGCTTGATGATAACTACGCTGCAGCACTCACCCTGCTAGTCGATACCGATCTGGATGGCCTGCCGAACAGTATGGATATCGATAGCGATAACGATGGCATTAACGATATCGTTGAGGCTGGTGGCACTGATTTGAACAATGATGGTCAAAGCGATGCACTTACCGACTCGGACCAGGACGGTATAGCGGATGTGAACGATGTCAATGTTACCGGTGGTGTCGATGTGGATGGAGACGGTATTGATGACTCCGTTGATGCCGACTTTGCAGACGGGCGAGATTTCGATGAGGATGGCGTCATCGACAGTGCAGATCCAGATAACAACGGCGACGGCTTTGTTGGCCCGTTAAATGACGGTACGAGCCTCGGACAGGGTCAGACGAATGTACTGCCTGATACTAATAACGACGGCGTGCCTGACTTGAACGAGGGTGTCGGTGCTCGCGGTGGCGTAATCGACACAGGCTTGGGTGGATCCGGCTTTGGCTGCAGTGTGCAATCGGTTAAAGAGGTAGGAACTGATAGACGTTTCGACCCAATGATGGGTATCCTGTTCATGTCTGGCTTGCTGGTTGCTGGAACCAGGCGACGTATGTTTCGTAAATAGTCATCTGATAACCGCCAACGGCCCGGTCTTCTGTTTGCAGGATTCCGGGCTGTGATAAATCGGTTGTAAGATATTCGTGGGGCTTGTTTGTAAAGCTTTTAAGCTTAATGGACTTACATGATTGTAAAAAAAGACCAACAAATTACATCTTTCAGTGGTATCGCTCTTGATAACGGCCCTCGACGGTCAGGCTTTTTAGCCAAAGCGGCGATAGCGATCGCATGCGCCACGGCGCTTTCAGCGTGCAGTTCGCTGGGATCTGATGGCGGTTTCAACAAACGTATTTATGGCGGTGCCGGGGTTCTGGTGAGCCAGCTTGAGCCCGACACCAGCGGTGTGTCCGGTATAGATGTGGACGAATCGATCAGTGGCGGAGCAGGTTTGCTACTGGGCTACGATATTAACGATCGGTTCAGCATAGAGGGGCATATCGCAGATTTGGGAGAATCCACGCTCTCGCCCGATGGTTCAATTGCCTATCAGGTGGCAGGTCTAAGCGGCGTTATGTACGGCGCTAACAGATATCAGGATCGCGCCATGAGGCGTGGATTTTCATTGTTTGGACGCCTCGGCGTTGGCACCCTTGACAACGAGGCAGAGATGGTCTCGTACAACCGTGTCAACGATGCTCATCTATTGGCAGGAGTAGGTCTGGAATACGGTTTTGACAACGGTTTAGCCACGCGAGCAGAGCTGGTTGCCCACGAGACTGACGCCAAATATTTTCAACTCGCATTTCTCTATCGCTTCGGCGGACACAAGGTTCAGCGGGTTGGTTCGCAAGCTCCGATACCTTCAGAGCCTGTCCCGCAGGAAATAAGCGCCGCCCCGGTTCCTGGGACTGCCCGTGAGTCTGCCCGTGAGTCTGCCCGTGAGTCTGAGATAGAGTTGACACCATTGACGCTGCCTCGGGCTGAAGTAATCACTGCGCCCACACCTGAGCCGTCAACAGTCGAACAAGGCTCGCTGCCAGTCGACAACGATCTCGACGGTGTGACAGATGATATCGACGCCTGTCCTGGTACAGCCTCAGGATTGCCGGTCGACGCTACTGGATGTGAGTTGTTCAATGGCGCGGTTGAGGGAATTAATTTTCTGTCCAGTTCTGCTGAATTGACCGACGGAGCTATTACAGCGCTTGCCGGTGTTGTGAAAGCGCTGCGAGATTTTCCCACTGTCAAAGTGACTATAGAGGCTCACACAGACAATAGCGGAGATGCCGAAGCGAATCTGCAATTGTCCAAACGGCGGGCTCTTGCAGTAGCGCGTTATCTTGTGGATCAGGGAATCTCTGGTCTGCGTCTGAAGCCTCAGGCCTACGGTGAATCACAGCCACGTGCAAGCAACGCGACGCAAAAAGGTAAGGCAGCTAATCGACGCGTTGAGTTTGCTGTGTTTAAATAGAGAACGTGGTGTTGGTCGGTCGAATCTATGATCGACCAACATGTCCCTTTAATGCTGTTTTGTTTGAATACGAGCTAACCAATAGCTCTATCCCGGAAGAGTTAAGCTCATGATGAGACCCTGTTTTGCAGTTAGTCCAATAGCCTTGGTCGTTAGCGGTGGTATTGCGGCCAGCCTTTTCACTTTTGCCTCAACTGCCTATGCGGTAGATACAGGTGATGCACCAGGCTCTTATGGCGTTGTTAGTCACGAAGTTGTGACGCCGTCGCCATTTTTAGGTGAGGTAGAGCCCGACGACAACGACAATTTTGCAGATTCGTCGGCAATGGGTGATGACGACGATGGGCTGGATGATGAGGGTGGCGTTTTTGATTTTCCCACACTGGTTCAGAAACGCAAGTCGTACGACACTAATGTTTTTGCAACAAATTCATTGGATACCGCCGTCACTCTTTCGGGGTGGGTGGACTTTGACGGCAATGGCACATTCGACGCAGACGAGTTTTCCACTGCTGTGGTTCCCGCAGGCTCCGACAACGCAAAATTTAAACTGGAGTGGCCAAGCCTCATCGGCGTCACTACCGAGTATGAGGGTGTCACCTACGCGCGCTTTCGTATTTCAAGCGTTGCACTCCTGGCCGCAGACGCTACGGGCAGCGCGCCTGACGGCGAGGTGGAAGATTATTCTCTAGTAATCCAACGGGACTCCGACGGTGATGAAATTCCTGATGAGATAGACCCGGATAACGACAATGACGGTATCCTGAACACGGAAGAAGGCAATGATGTAGACACTGACGGTGACGGAACGGTCAACGCACTGGATGTCGACTCCGATAACGATACCATCCCCGATTATGTCGAAGCTGGCGAAGATCCGCTTGTCCCGGCAGATACAGACAGTGACGGAACACCAGATTTCCTAGATCTGGATTCAGATGACAATGGCGTGCTGGATGCCGACGAACTAACCGATGACAGCGACAGAGACGGAATACTGGATAGCGTAGAAGGCACCGACGATTCGGATGCAGATGGTATTGCCAATACCATGGACCTGGATTCGGACAACGACACTATCCCCGATGCCATTGAGCGTGGAACGGTAAATACGCCGGTCGATACCGATCAGGATGGTATTGCTGATTACCTGGATCTGGATAGCGATAACGATGGAATAACCGATATTCGTGAAGCCAATGGTAACGAACTGGACGTGAGTCTGGTAGATGTTGATGCGGATGGCAGGGTTGATAACGATCAGCTTACCGGTGTCAACGGGCTGCTGGATCGTGCTGAAACAATGCCAGATACTGGCATACCGATATTTGCCGTTGCCGATAGCGACTCCGATGGTGTTCGTGATTTCCGTGATCTGGATAGTGACAACGATTCGGTATCAGACCTGCTGGAAACACGTGGCACAGATACTGATTCCAATGGCCTGGTTGACGGTACGCAGGACGAGAACAAGGATGGCCTCATAGACGACGCTAACAGCTACCAGCTATTTGGTGCTTTTCCCGACGTAGATGATGATGCGGTTCAGGATTTTCAGGATGCAGATGCAGACGGCCGGGACCAGCCGGAGACAGAGCCCTCCGATGGAGGTGAGCCGGGCGATAACGCAAATCCGGGAACCGCCGCACCAGGCGACTCTGCGGAGCCCGTGAACAACAATACCGCCAGAATCGAGACAGGTTTGGCCGGCGGCGCTGGTTGTTCTGTGAACGGCGGCAGGGCATCGTCAGCAGGCAATAAGGGTGCTGATGTAGTGTTCCCGATGTTGCTTCTCATCTCTCTGGCGACGTTCATGGCGAAACGCGCGCGACGTAAGGTGGCTTGCAAAATCAAGCAATTTGGAGATTTGCCTCGCAATCGCTAACATGAACTGAAATTACCAAAAATATTCTTCTTTGTTCCTTTTGTCTTGCTCCGATCTGATTTCAACAGTGTCAGCCTGTTAACCAGTCCTGTGGTTACAACAAAAACAGTCACTTGTGGCCATTATTTTTTTGTAGCATAATTACAAAAATCTTGTAAGTTGGCCGCAAGTGACTGTTTTCGTATACTTTTTTGGTCTGAGACAGTGTTGCATATGACAGTACTACAGTATAGTTCGCACCCTAAACGCCGCTGACATATATGTTGCCAGCAGCTGTTTTCGGTAACCAACCTTCTTATTGGAGTGAACTATGAATCAGACTGCTCGTGCCATGACAAACAACGGACTCGATCTTTCTCCCTACGGAATCTCAAATGTTTCCGAGATTGTCTATAACCCTGGCTACGAGCAGCTATTCAAAGAAGAGACACGCACTGATCTTCAAAAGCTTGAGCGAGGAACGCTCACCAGCAGCGGTGCGATTGCGGTGGACACAGGAGCTTTTACCGGTAGAAGCCCCAAGGATAAGTACATTGTAGAAGATGAACTCACACGCGATGTGCTCTGGTGGTCCACGCAAGGTGAGAACGATAACAAAGCGATATCGGAGACTGTCTGGTCAAGCCTCAAATCACTAGTAGGCAATCATCTGACCGGTAGGCGGTTGTTCGTCGTTGACGCATTTTGCGGTGCTAATTCAAACACCCGCCTCAGCGTGCGTTTCATTACTGAGGTTGCCTGGCAAGCACACTTCGTCACCAATATGTTCATACGCCCGTCAGCGCAGGAACTGTCCAGATTTGAACCTGATTTTGCCGTTCTGAACGCCGCCTCGGTAGTTAATCCAGACTGGCAAGAGCAGGGTTTGAATTCAGAGAATTTCG